>Ga0098074_1000028_pt1 | contig 201219 bp, 182 predicted proteins | sample 32_taG_FD_75064 | JGI IMG/M metagenome (GOLD analysis project Ga0098074, IMG submission 75064) | Marine viral communities from the Gulf of Mexico - 32_GoM_OMZ_CsCl metaG | ecosystem: Environmental > Aquatic > Marine > Oceanic | place: Atlantic Ocean: Gulf of Mexico | collected 2015-07-12 | reverse complement strand
CTTCAATAATCTCGTTTAATTTACTTTTGTTCTCCACATTCTTGTTGTTCGAAAGACGCAGGTTGCCATCTTCGGTTGCCTATATTAGAAATAAACTTGATTAACTTCCAAATTTATGCTGAAAAAAATGGCAATTCGATGCATTTATATTAAATTCGCAAACAAAAAAAGTTTTAATCGAAAAAAAATAATTGAGAATGAAAGTAACTGTAGTTGGAGCAGGAAATGTAGGTGCAACTTGTGCTGATGTTTTAGCTCACCGCGAAATAGCAAACGAAATCGTTTTGTTAGACATTAAAGAAGGATTTGCTGAAGGAAAAGCATTGGATATCTGGGAAACTTCTCCAATTGGATTGTATGATTCAAGAACGGTTGGTTCTACAAATGATTATTCTAAAACGGCTAATTCTGACGTAGTAGTAATCACATCTGGATTGCCAAGAAAACCAGGTATGTCTCGTGACGACTTAATCGCTACGAACGCTGGAATCGTGAAATCAGTTACTGAAAATGTTGTTAAACATTCTCCAAACGCAAAAATCATTATCGTTTCTAACCCATTAGACGTAATGACTTACTGCGCATACTTAACTGCGAAGGTAGATCGTAAGAATGTATTTGGAATGGCTGGTGTTTTAGACACTGCTCGTTACCGTGCATTTTTAGCAGAAGAATTGAATGTTTCTCCAAAAGATATCCAAGCGGTATTGATGGGTGGACATGGAGATACAATGGTTCCACTTCCACGTTATACAACTGTTGGTGGTATTCCAGTGACTGAATTAATTAGTGAAGATAAATTGAACGAAATTATCGAAAGAACGAAATTTGGTGGTGGAGAAATCGTTAAGTTGTTAGGAACTTCTGCTTGGTATGCTCCAGGAGCAGCTGCTGCACAAATGGTTGAAGCAATTATCCGCGATCAAAAACGTGTATTCCCAGTATGCGCATGGTTAGAAGGTGAATACGGAATGAAAGATATCTACTTAGGAGTTCCTGTAGTATTAGGAAAAGGTGGTATCGAGAAAATCATTGAATTGCAATTGAACGCAGACGAGAAAGCATTATTGGAAGAATCTGCTAAAGCAGTGAAAGACGTAATGAATGTATTGGATGCAATGAATGTTGTAGCTTAATTTGGATATTAAGACTTTAGGACGTTAAGACTTAAAGACTCGAAATTATATAATTAAAATCCTTGGTCGAAAGATCAGGGATTTTTTTTGTGAATATTTTTTTTTGACATCAAGTTGAAGAAGATTAGCTAAGCATTTTCATTGAGTGCATAATCCTCAACGCTGAAGGCAGTAGCACGAAAAAGCGATAGCTTTTGAAGACTAAAAGTTAGTGCTGGGAGCTAATCTATAATCCGCAATCCTCAAATCCGTAATTAATAATCATACATCTACACCCTAAACTGTGTCAAATGATGATTCAAATGCTTGTAAAACATATTACTCCATTCTTGACTCGTCAATTGACCAAAAGACGGATTTATTTTTCCTTCAAAATGATCTTTTCCTAAAGTTTCAACTTGTTGGATATTTGAAATTAAGTTTTGACGTTCTTTTTCTAAGTCGCGCTCATCTGAAATTAAAAATGCTGGTGAAGTAGGACCGTTTTTCTTATATGGCTTTTCATTTGTCACCATTGGCTTAATCATTTTCTTTAAAATGAATTTCATGAAGAAATTGTTTTTCACTTCAACTTTGTCAAATGCAATGTCGTAGGCAACATTTAAGTGTGCTAACATTTGTGCCGCGTTCATCTTTCCCCAAATAGGTTGAGATTCGGTATTGATTCCTTGAATGCGTTCAATGCATTCTGCTGTTGTTTCTGGTGTAAAAACTGATTTCATAAAGAGAATAATTAAAATTCGTAAGCGCCAATATCTGGAGTTCCACCTCGGGAAATTCCGTTGAAATCTAAATTTCCTTGTGTTTGATAAGCTGGATTGGCAGTATTGATCATTGGTGATGTCGACCAAGTGGTGAAATCGCGTTCTGCGATATTTTTAAACGCTGGATCTTGATTCCAGATAATGTTTGTAAATAATGGCGCTGTTCCAATTGGAGTTCGTTTGATCAAACAATAATCAACTAAAAATGAATTTCCACCTCCAGCGGTGTCGAATACAATTTCGCCATCAATGTTTCCATAAATTACCGAATTTCGAATGGAACCTGTCACTCCAATTACAGTTGATTGGTAATAATCTGTGATGGCCACAGCAGGTGTTTGTTGGTCGCCCGTATTGTAACCCAATAAGTCACAATGCAAGAAATCAAAGGATTCGCCAGCCAAATTAAAAAAGGCATGGAAGCCGTTTTGTGCAACAATGCAATTTTCAGCAGTGATTCGTCCTCCTAAAAAATTGAGAATTCCATAACTGGCGTGATTGTAAATTTTGGAATTGCGAATCGTTAGAGTAGGAGCCGCGCTTTGTTCACCATTCCCTTCGATGTGAATACCAGTCGTTCCGTTTTTTATTTCGGCATAGTTAATAGTACTTGCCAATGCTTCTTTGAAATAGACTCCATAGTATTGTCCAGCAACATCATCATACGCTGCTTCCAAGCGATCTCCTTGAATGACAACAGGTTCTTCTTTCGTTCCATTGATAATCAATGTTCCTTTATAATTGAACAGAAACGCACCTTTGTGCATGTAAATTTGAGTGTTTTGCTGAATTATCAATTGTTTTGCTGAATCAACGAATGCAGCTCCATAAATTAAATGCGGTTTATCATTGGGCCAAACTCCTTCATTGGTATCATAGTCGCCTGAAGACAAATCAGAATAATGATAGTAAATATCTTGTCCCCAAGCTGCTAAAATCACGTATTGATCTTTACCATTTGTTCGGAAACGAATTCTATCTTCAATGACCATTGGTAGATTTCCACCATTTGGATTCAAGGTAACTTCTACAAAGCAGAACAGACTGTCTTTTCCTTCTAATTCAATTTCATTGAAATTTGTCCCCATTAATCCATCTAAATTAATGCGAAACGGTGAATTTGATCCACCCATTAATTCCACTTCATCAATAACAACCGTGCGATTTTCACGATTGTATATTTTCAATTGCTGCGTTGTCGATCCAATGGTTGTGAAAACAGTGTCAAACACAACAGTATCTTTGGAGAATGCCAAATTACCATTGGAAAAAATAAGTGGTTTTTTACACGAAGTACCAATACTAATGACTCCAAGCAATACGATGATATATATAAGTGATAATTTTTTCACAAGTGTTTTCTCATTTATAGGTCGCTAAAGTTAACGAAATGATTAGGCATTTAGTATATAAAAACTGAGAATATCTTCAATTTATGCGACAAATAAGTTGATTTTATTTTTGTACAAAATAGGAATAGCGTATATTTGCATGCAAAATGCGACAAAAGTGCACTAAAAATGCAATAGTTTAAAAAACTTTGTTTAAATTTGCACTCCGATTTTAGAATAAAGATTATAATTTATCAAGATGAAAAAAGATATACACCCAGAAGATTACAGATTAGTTGTGTTCAAAGACATGTCAAATGATTATGCATTTGTTTGTCCTTCATGTGCTAATACAAGTGAAACGATTACTTGGGAAGATGGAAATGAATATCCATTAGTGAAATTAGATATTTCTCACAAGTCACATCCATTCTTTACTGGAATTGTTCAGTTCGTGGATACTGCGGGTCGTATTGATAAATTCCAAAATCGTTACGGAAAACACAACAGAAAATAAATCTTACTATAAGATAAAGATATACCTCGGCTTCGGCTGGGGTTTTTTTTTGATTTTTTGGGTCGATATTTGTTCATTGTTAAAACTATGAAATTATCTTTGTTACTATGATGAAAGGTTTATTACTCTTAGTGATTTCAATATTGTTCACATTCGGTTCTCAACTGCATGCTGGAAAAATTGATAAGGCATTCGCTGCTTTGAAGATTTACGACTATTTCAAGGCAAAAGCTCATTTTGAAAAGGCAATTAAAAGTAAGGAATCGCCTGCTGCTTTTGGACTGGCAACAATTTATTATCGTTCTGATAATCCCTTTCATTCTTTGGATTCGGCATACAAGTATATTCACCGTTCTGAAAGTTCCTTTTCCAAATTGAAAGAAGCCTATGTTGTTCAGTATGGTGCTTACGGATTTTCTGCCAATGCCATTGATAGTTTAAAACAACTCATTTCCACGAGTTACTTTAAAATTGCGCTGAAAGAAAATTCAGTCAGTGGTTTTCAATACTTTATTGATAAACATCCAAACGCGTTGGAATTTAGCGCTGCAGTGTATAAAAGAGATAGTATTGCGTTTGAAGAAGCTCAAATCTCAAATAGCTCTGAAGCATATCAATCATTTTTGAATTACTATCCTGAAACTTCATTCAAAGAGGATGCGACAAAGCATTTAATGAAAGCACAGTATTTGGAAGAAACGGCAAAAGGCGATTTAACTGGATACGAAAACTTTTTACGAAAATTTCCTGAAAACGTTTTTAGAGATCAAGCAGAGGATAAAATTTATAGTATAGTAACGAAGCCAAATACCATCAAAGCTTTGGACGGATTCATTAAATCTTATCCTTCTAATCGCAATGTGAATGCTGCTTGGGAACGTTTGTATCAATTGAATGTATACGAATACTCTGCTGAAAACATTGAAAAGTTCTCCAAAGCTTATCCAGATTATCCGTTCATCGAGAATTTACGATTTGATTTAAATCAGATGAATATTCAGTTATTTCCGTTTGAACTTGCTGGTCGATTTGGGTTCATGGATTCTGCTGGTCGCGTTAGCATAGAAAGTAAATATTCAACTGTGGCGAGTTTCAAAGAAGGGTTGGCACTTGTTTCTCGTAAGAATAAATTTGGTTACATCAATAAGAAAGGAGAAGAAGTCATTGCCTTGATGTACGATTCAGGTTTAGATTTTGAAAAGGGTAGAGCAATCGTGGAAGTGAATGAGCGCTATGGAATGATTGACAGAACTGGTGCTGTAATTATTGAACCGATTTTTGAAGATCTTGGGTCTATTGCGGAAGACTTGGTATATGGTAAAAAAGATAGCTTGTATGGATATTACAATATGTCGGGACATCAAGTAATTGCAGAGCGATTTACTGAAGCGTTTTCGTTTTCAAATGGGATGGCTAAAGTGGAAGAAAAAGGACTTCAAGCTTATATTGATCCACGCGGTAAATATGTTGTTCATCCGGCCTTTGAGGAAATTGAATTCTTTAGTGATTCTTTGTTGATCTATGGAAATGGTGAATCATATGGCTTAATGAAACGCTCGTGTGAAATCGTAGTGCCAAATCGATATGAAGTCATTGGTCAATTGAGTGACGGATTAGCAATTTTCGTTGAAGATGACTACTTAGGTTATTTGAATGAATACGGAGAAGTGGTTATTCCAGCAGTGTATGATTTAATTCCGAACTATTTAGATAAATGTCAATTCAAAAATGCCGTTGCTGTTGTTTCAAAGGATGAACAATTTGGAATAATATCAATTAAAGGGAAAGAAATTATTCCATTTAAGTATGAGAATTTAGGTGATTGGAGTGAGTTGATTGCAGCTCAGAAAAAGGGAAAATGGGGATATATTAACAGAGCTAATCAATTTGTGATTCAGCCGGCATACGATTTTGCTGAATCTTTCGTTGGTTCTGTGGGATTTGTGCAAGAAGTTTCACTTTCAGGAGTAGTGAATAAAAAGGGTGAAAAAATCATTGAAACTGGTTATAATAATGTAGAGTTAGTCAATAAAGACTTCTTAATTGTCAATAACGGAGCATTATTTGGTTTGTATTCAATGAAAGGTGAAGTTGTAATGCCAATGATTTATACTAGTATTCGTGTGTACGATGAAGAATACTTAATAGCCAGTAACTCAGAAGGGATTAGTTATTTCAATTGTAAAACGAGTTCAATATTGAAATTGAATGAATGATTTTTTAGATAAAATAGATAAATACAAATTTGGTATCGTAGCTGCCTTTGCCACGTATTTGGCTATTTTTATCTATGTACAATTGCCAAGTGTTGAATTTGAATACCAATTGAGTCCTTATTTGTTAGAGGCTGACATGGAGATTCCACCAGATGAAATTCAACTATTGCCTGAAAACATTAAAGTCGATTTATCTGTAGCACGCGAAGTAAAAAACGCAGTACGTGATGAGAATGATACGAGAAAACAATCGGATAAAAATTGGTCTTCTCAAAAAGAAATGAGCAAAGTAGATCAAAGTGTGGAAGATCTGGAAAAGCAATTTTACGAGGAAGCAGGAGGAAAGGCGCAAAGAGATAAAATCCAAGCAGAAATGGAATTGCGTAAAAAAGAGCAAGAAAAAAATCAAGCGAATAAAAACAATAAGAACGACAATATGAATAACGCTGGAGCTGAGAATGCTCCACCACCAAACGTATTGGCTTCATGGAATTTGAAAAATCGAACGAACCAGAAATTACCAAAACCTGGATATTTATGTCCACAAGGAACAAGTGGTAAAGTCACTGTTCGCATAAAAGTAGATCAAAATGGTTATGTGATAGAAGCAAAGCTCGATCCATCAAACAGTAGTAAGTTAGCAGGTTGTATGGTTGAAAATGCAGAAAGTTACGCACTGAAAGCACGTTTCAATATTTCATCCACTGCTCCAAGCATTCAAGAAGGAACAATTACATATACTTACGTTCCATAATTTTACATTTCAATTAATAAACATCCAATAAAAAATGATTCACTGGACAACAATCAAAGAGTTTGAAGACATTACATTTAAATATGCTAACGGTGTAGCGCGTATTGCGTTCAATCGACCAGAATGTAGAAATGCATTTCGTCCAAAAACGACGGATGAATTGTTGGAAGCTTTGGTGTATTGTCACGAAAGTCAAGAAATTGGAGTTGTGTTAATTTCTGCTGAAGGTCCGTCGCCAAAAGATGGTGGTTGGGCATTCTGTTCAGGAGGAGATCAACGCGTTCGTTCTACAACAGGTTACAAAGGAACAGATGGAGTGAATCGTTTCAATATTTTGGATGCACAGCGTCAAATTCGTTTCATGAACAAAGTTGTGATTGCTGTTGTACCAGGATGGGCAGTAGGTGGTGGACATAGTTTGCATGTTGTGTGTGATTTGACGATTGCAAGTAAAGAACACGCTATTTTCAAACAAACAGATGCGGATGTTGCAAGTTTTGACGGTGGATTTGGATCAGCTTATTTAGCACGACAAGTCGGACAAAAGCGCGCAAGAGAAATCTTTTTCTTAGGCGCTGATTATACAGCACAAGAAGCATATGAAATGGGAATGGTAAACAAAGTTGTTCCACATGATGAATTAGAGCAAACTGCATTTGATTGGGCACAAGAAATTATGACGAAATCACCAACAGCGATCAAAATGTTGAAATTTGCCTTCAACTTAATTGATGATGGATTGGTTGGACAACAAATTTTTGCCGGTGAAGCTACCAGATTGGCTTACATGACACCAGAAGCAGTAGAAGGTAGAGATGCCTTTTTAGAAAAACGAAAAAGAGATTTTAGTAAGTTTCCAAAGTTTCCATAAATAAGTTTATTATTTGGTTTGATTGACAAGCATTCAAAAGGTTTGATCGCATGATGTGATCATCGAGAATGAGAGAGTGAATTGAAGGGTTGTAGAATGATGGTTTGAGTATTGAAAGGAATGAAGGGGTGATAGGGTTTTGAGGGGCCTTGCGTTGGGAATTTTAAAATTTGGAAATTGGCGAATTTCCATCAACGAAAATTTGAAAATTTCACTCTTCGAGAATTTGGAAATTTGGGAATTCGCAATATTGCGAACGTATTGATAATCAGTTTTTTAATGCCATTTTAGTTCTAAAAAAACCAATCAGTCCCTCCCAATATCCCAATTTTCTACAAACAACTATCCTTTCAAATCCTCTTCCATACACCTCACAGCGATTTTTGCTGAATTCAATGCTAATGGAATTCCACCGCCAGGATGAACCGTGACTCCAACAAAATACAATCCTTTGATTTTTTTACTGAAATTGGAGTGACGATAGAAGGTTGCAAACTTATTATTAGAAGCGTTTCCATAGATTGACCCCATTTTTCCACTGTACCAATCTTCGATGTTGATAGGGGTCATGGAACTTTCAACTTCGACGTATTGATTAATATCTTCACCCAAGTACTTGCTCACTTTATCAACCATGATTTTTCGCAAGCGAGTAGTGTAGTCTTCCCAATTTTGACCGTTATTAGTTGTCGCATTAATCATGACAAACCAATTCTCACAACCTTCAGGTGCATCTCCTTTTACTTCTTTTGATGTAATGTTGACGTAAACAGAAGGATCTTCATAAATGTCTTTTTTGTGGAACATGTGGTCGAATTCTGCTTTATAATCTTCTGTGAAAAACATATTGTGAACTCCCAATTGTGGAAATTGTTTTTTGATTCCTAAATAGAATACAACTGCAGAACTAGACTTTTCTTGTGCTAAAATTTTCTTCGGATGTTCTTCGTTTGGCATCAGTTTCTCATAGGTATAAGCAATATCCATATTCGAGAAGACAACATCGGCTTCATATATACCTTGTTCCGTTCGTACACCTTTAACGGTTTTATTTTCAACGACAATTTCAGTAACCTTTTCATTGAATCGGAATTGAACACCTAAAGAATCTGCTAAATCTTTGACTTTCATTGGGATTTGAGTCATACCATGTTCTGGTAAATAAGCACCATCGTTGATCTCAATGTGTGCAATCATATTTAACATGGCTGGAGCTTCATACGGATTACTTCCATTGTAGGAAGCAAATCGATTGAAAATCTGCACTGATTTTGGATTTTTGAAAAACTTTCTGTTTTCCTGATCCATTGTTTTCATTAGCTTGTAACTCGGAAGATGCATCAAAGCTTTTACTAAATGTTTCCCTAGTAAATGCTTCCATCGATGCAATGAGCGTTCGATGAAAAGAGGAGCAATTAGTTGATAATTTTTTTTCGCTTTGTCGAGGTATTTTTCAACTGATTTTCTGTCTTCACCAAGTTCATTCACAAATGTGTCAACCAGTTCTTTTCGATTGTTTGAAAGAGTGAAGGACTGACCATCCGCATAGAAATATGTAAATGATTCCGGGAGTTTTTTGTAGGGAAATTCACTGAAGTCCCTTCCACACAAATCGTACAATTCTTTGACGTACTCAGGACAAGTAAACACTGAAGGCCCCATATCAAAACGGTAGCCCTTCAGTGATAATGTGTTTATTTTTCCTCCAACTGCAGCATTGGCTTCAAAAACGGTTACGGTGTATCCCTTTTTTGCTAAACGAACAGCAGCTCCAAGCCCACCAATTCCAGCACCAATTACTATTGCAGTTTTCATTTATTTCTTGTAGAAAGGAAGTTTTACAATTTTCGCTTTCAAATTTTTATCTCTAACTTGAATGAAAATTTCATTGTCCATTTTAGCTTCGTCGATTGCCACGTAACCCAATCCAATTCCAATTTTCATTGAAGGCGACATTGTTCCAGAAGTTACTTTTCCTAATTCTTTCCCGTCTGCGTCGACAATGATATAATCGTGACGTGGAATTCCTCTGTCAATCATTTCAAATGCAATCAATTTTCTTGAAACACCAGCTTCTTTTTGAGCTTTTAAAGTGTCTGAATCAATAAAGTCTTTCGTGAATTTCGTAATCCATCCTAAACCTGCTTCCAATGGAGAAGTTGTGTCATCAATATCGTTTCCATACAAACAGAATCCCATTTCTAAACGCAAAGTATCTCTTGCTGCCAATCCAATTGGTTTGATTCCAAAATCAGCTCCTGCTTCAAAAACTTTGTCCCAAATTTGCTGAACTTCACTGTTTTTACAGTAAATTTCAAATCCTCCACTTCCAGTGTATCCAGTCGCTGAAATAATAACGTGTTCAATTCCTGCAAAATCAGCAACCTCGAAATGATAATATTGTATCGCAGATAAGTCGATCGAACTCAATGATTGCATTGCTTCAACAGCTTTTGGTCCTTGAATCGCCAATAAAGAGTATTCATCCGACAAGTTTCTCATTTCAACGTCAAATTCATTGTGCTTAGAAATCCAGTTCCAATCCTTCTCAATGTTTGAAGCATTGACAACTAATAAATATTGCTCTTCTTTGATTTTATAGATGATTAAATCGTCGACAATTCCACCTTTTCCATTTGGCATGCAGCTATATTGAGCTCTACCAATTGTTAAAGTACTTGCATCATTTGTAGATACCTTTTGAATCAAATCAATTGCTTTCGGTCCAGTCAATAAAAACTCTCCCATGTGAGAAACATCGAATACTCCAACAGCATTTCTTACTGTTTCGTGTTCAACATTAATTCCTTCGTATTGAACAGGCATATTGAATCCTGCAAATGGAACCATTTTAGCTCCTAATTTCTCATGTGTATCGTTTAATGCAATATTTTTCATGTAGTTCGAATTTTGGGCAAATGTACTCAAATTATCATTTTTTATGGCAATAAATTAGCTGTTTCTTGTCCTACTTGAGAACCAATCGCAACACCCATTCCTCCAAGGCGTACTCCAATAACCAATGAATCGTTCAATTTTTTAATGATCGGCTGTTTCGTTGCGCCAACTCCCATAATTCCAGCCCATTCATAGTCAATTGTGTAGTCTTTATTCGGGAGTATAACATCAGCTAATAGTTGTTTCAATGAATTTGTTATCTGATTAGTTGTCCCAATGGTTGTGGTCCTTTCACCTTCAAAATCCAAATTGCGACCGCCACCTAATAAAATTCTATTTCCAACATTTCTAAAATAGTAGTAGCCTTGATCATAATGAAAGGTTCCTTTTACAGTTAAGTCTTTGATTGGTGATGTAACGATGACTTGGGCTCTTGCTGGTTGAACGTCTTCTTCTATAAAATGTTTCGCAAATCCATTGACTGTGATAATCGTTGCGGAAGTTGAAATTTCTCCAACTGATGTATCGACGAATTTTCCAGATGGATCAATTGAATTCACGGTAATTCCATTCAATTGCAAAATGTTGTTTTCACTTAATTTTCGACCATATCCGAGCATCATTTTACCCGTGTTTATTTGTCCTTCCAGTTGATTGTAGAATGAAGAGGTAACACCCTTAAATCCAAATTGACTGCTCATTGCTTTATCTTCTCTGAATACCTTTGATGTACCGGTTATTGATTGTATTTCTTTGTTGAGATATTCTAGTTGATTGTTGATTTCCTCAATGTGATGCGCCTCTTTTTGAGTGATGATGTCCCACGAACCATGTTGTTGAAAGTCTAGAATGTCATCGCCTAACAAACTTCTCAGTTGTTGCAAACCTTCCCAACGTTGCGCAACAGTTGACCACACTTTTTCACTTGATTGCGATTGAAGGTCTGAGATCAATTCTGTAGGACTACCAAAACAGGCAAATCCGGCATTTTTTGTACTTGCCCCAGAAGGAAGATAGCCTCGTTCTAGCAGAACAATTTTAGCCGAAGGATAACGTTTGCGGATCGAAAGGGCACAGGAAGAACCAACGATTCCAGCCCCAATGATTAAAAAGTCAATTCCTTCAAAGTAAGTTTGTCTTTCCCAAAAACTTAATTCCTCTATGTTTAGCATGATTTTTGACATCGTTAATCCAAGTATTTTACGATATTTGTATAAAATGTTAACCCAAATTTAAACCAATTCTGTAACTGGTTGTACAGTCTTACGTTTAAACTAGTAGTATGAAGCAATTATTCTTTATTTTATGTGTACTGTTCGCCTTAAATAGTGCTGGACAGACAATAAAGTTTCGTTTTGACGGAACGCTTACGAACATCGATGCTGGTAAAAAAGAGGGCGGTGTAAGTGTTTCTATTGTACAAAATGGATCAACTCTATATAATACAACAACTTCTTCCAATGGAAAATATGTTCTATCGGGTGATATTGATTATTCAAAACCGTTTGATATTGTTTTCTCCAAAAGTGGGTTTGTTAGTAAGAAGGTGAATTTCAATATGGTCGGATTGAATGAAGAAGATACGCCTTCAGGATCAGAATATAAGCCAGTATCAGATTTGAGTATCGATATTTTTGGAGTTCGTCCAAATGTGGACTTTTCATTTTTGGATTCGCAACCTGTGGCAACATTCAATTGGGATCCAAAAAAGTTTGCCGCAGATCCAGATCAAAGTCAAATCGCAAAAATGCGTACCAAAATTGACAAATTATTGCTTGAAGCTGAAAAGAATGCAGCGAATGCAGAGGCAAACTACAATGCAGCGATAGCGGAAGCAGATAAATTATATACAGCAAAAAATTACGAAGGAGCATTGGCAAAATACGAAGAAGCCCTTGGTATTAAGCCAAAAGAAAAACATCCTGCTGATCGTATTTTAGAGTTAGACGCTTTGATTCAGAAAAAGAAAGAGGCAGAATTAGCAGAAAAACAAGAAAATGCGGAATACTATAATCTAATTCAAGCTGCTGATAATTTCAGAAATGCGAAAGACTTTGAAAAGGCAAAAGCCAAATATCAAGAAGCGCTCGCTAAAAAGGATGAACAATATCCAAAAGATGAGATTAAAAAGATTGATGCCGCGCTAAAAGAAAAGGAAAACGAAGAAGCCTACAAAGCTGCGGTTGAAATGGGTGACATGATGCTAAAGCAAAAAAGCTACAAGGCTGCACGTGATAAATATACTGAAGCATCAAAATTGAAGCCTTCCGAGCAATATCCAAAAACAAAGTTGGCGGAATTAGACGCAATGATTAAGCAGCAAGAAGATGTTCTTGCAAATAAGAAGAAATACGAAGATGCAGTTGCAGCGGGAGATAAACTCTTTACAGAAGAAAAATGGGAAGAGTCCAAAGCCAAATACAAAGAAGCGTTGGCAATTGAAAGTGCGTCGACATATGTTTCAGGAAGAATCAAGTTGATTGATGAAACACTGGAGAAAATAAAAGCTGAAAAGGAAAAAGAAGCACAGATTACTAAATTGTTAGGAGAAGGTGCAGCAGCTCAGTTAGCCAAAAAATATCCTGAATCATTAGCGAAATACAAGGAAGTACTTACGCTTGATGATAAAAATGCAGTAGCGATTCCAAAAATTGCAGAGTTAGAAAAATTAATTGCAGATGCTGAACAAGCTGCAGCAAAAGATGCTGAGTTTTTAGCGTTAGTAAAGAAAGGTGATGATGCTGTTACAGGTAAAAAACTTGAAGTTGCAATCACAAACTATGAAGCCGCACTGGCAATAAAAACAGATCCTGCAGTTCAAACAAAGTTGTCTGATGTTCAAAAACAATTGGCTGATTTGAAAAATGCAGAGCAATTGAATGCTGATTACGCTAAATTGATGACAGAAGCAAAGACAGCATTTGATGCAAAAACTTATGAAGATGCATTGGCAAAATATGAAGCGGCTAAAACCTTGAAGCCCTCAGAAACTGCTCCACAAGCAAAGATTGATGAAATTAAATTGATCTTAGTAAAACAAGCCGACGAAAATAAAAAGAATGAAAATATCGCGAAGTTATTGGCTGAAGGTGAAAGCTTAATGTCAAGTTCAAGTTGGGAAGAGGCAAAAATGAAATACAATGAAGTGTTGACATTGGCCCCAGCTCATGAAACGGCTAAAGCGAAAATTAAAGAAATTGATGCAGCATTAGCATTGATGAAAGAAAAAGCAGATAAGGATGCGAAGTTTGCCGAATATGTTTCAAAAGGAGATGCAGACGCGGCAGCGGACAAAGGGGAATTGGCCATTGCAAATTATAAATTGGCATTGAAAATTAAAGAAGACGCCGGTGTTCAACAGAAAATTGATGCTATTCAATCGAAATTAGATCAAGCGGCTGCCAATAAAGAGTTAGACGGAAAGTATACAGCAGCAATCACTGAAGGAGATAAGTTGTTAGGTGAGAAGAAGTATGCATTAGCGAAAGACAAATACGGAATAGCGGCTGGTTTGAAACCTTCAGAATCTTATCCTACAACGAAAATATCTGAAATAGAAGCTTTGTTGGCAAAAGAATTAGCTGATAAAGAAAAAGCTGATCAAATCAAACAATTATTGGCAGAAGGTTCATCGTTGCTAACTGCGAAGGATTTCGAAGGAGCAAAGACAAAATATGAAGGTGTATTAGCAATTGATAATGCAAATGCGACGGCGCAATCAAAACTGAATGAAATCAATGCTGCATTAGCAAGTATGATGGATCAAGCGGCGAAGGACAAAGAGTTTAACGCTTTAAAGTCTGAAGGACTAGCATTGTTGAGTCAAAATCAATTGAATCCAGCTAAAACAAAATTAACAGCAGCTTTGCAAATCAAGGACGATAGCGAAGTAAAGGCTAAAATTGCTGAAATTGATGCAACACTTAAGGCTGAAGCGGATAAAGCAACAAAGATTACAAACTTGTTGTCAGAAGGACAGAAATTGTATGATGACAAAAAGTTAAATGATGCAAAGTCAAAGTACCAAGCGGTTTTAGCATTGGATGCGACAAATACAGAAGCACAAAATAAAATTGGTGCAATTGAAGCTGCATTAGCTCAGCAAATGAATGCAGATCAACAAAAAGCTGAGTTTGAAAAATTGAAAAAAGAAGGATTTGATTTAGCCAAAGCTCAAAATTATGAAGGAGCAATTACTAAATTACAAGCTGCTTTAGCTATTCAAGCTGATCCAACGGTGCAAGCAAAATTAGATGAAGTAAAAGGAATCATGAGTGCAAACCAAGATAAATCCGCTCGAATTGCTGGTTTATTAGAAAATGGTCAGCAACTGATGAATGATACAAAGTTTGATCAAGCCAAAATTAAATACAATGAAGTATTGACTTTGGATCCCGCAAATTCAGAAGCGAAACTAAAGTTGGCTCAAATTGAAACAGAATTGGCGAAGTTATCCTCTCAAAATCAACAAAAGGCTGAATTTGAGAAGTTGAAAAAAGAAGGATTTGATATGGCATCTGCTAAAAAATGGAATGATGCAAAAAGCAAATTAGAACAAGCCTTGACAATTCAGGATGATTCATCTGTTCGACAAAAAATTGCTGAAATTGATGCTGCAATTGCTTTGGCTGGTGAATCCCAACAAAAGGAACAACAATACCAAGATTTGGTTTCAGCTGGACAATCTGCCATTGATGCTAAGAACTACGATCTTGCATTGACGAAATACAAAGAAGCGTCAATAATTAAACCGGCAGAACAATTGCCAAAAACAAAAATTGCCGAGATCAATGAGTTGATCAAAAATTCATCTAAAAATGCAGAATTAGATGCGAAATACTTGGCATTGATTGAACAAGGTGATCAATTGGTAGAAAACAAAGATTACGTAACAGCAATTTCTAAATACAACGATGCCTTGGCATTGAAACCAACAGAAGTTTTACCAGTTGAAAAGGCAAAAAGAGCACAAGCTTTGGCCGATGAAATGAGTAAAAATCAAAATGACGTTCAGTACGAGAAAATTTTGTCAACTATTTCTCAAAAGATTGAAACAAAGGAATACGATAGAGCAAAAGAGTTGATCGATCGTGCATTGACTTTGAGACCTGATGATAATCGTCCGAAAGCATTGCTAAGAGAAATCCAAGATCAAGAAAAACGTTTGGCCGATTACACAAAGTTGATGTCTCAAGGACAAAAAGAAGGTGAAGCCAAGAATTTTGAGAAAGCAATTAATTCTTATGAACAAGCAAAAGCGTTGATGCCATCAAGTACTGATCCAGATGATAGAATTGCTGCGTTAAGAGAAGAAATGAATTCTCAGAATAAGGTTGATGAGAAAGAACAATTATTCAATAACTATGTGTCAAATGGTGACGCTAGTGCTGCAAGTCAAAATTATGATGTGGCATTGAATAATTATCAAAATGCATTGAGCTTGAAACCTGGTCATGCGCCTACTATTGCAAAAGTGAAGGAAATTGAGCGCAAGCTAGATGAGATTGCAAATAATAAAGCGCAATCGGCTGAACTTCAAAATAAATTCAACGGAATTATTAAAGAAGCAGATGAATTCTTTAACGCTGAAAGTTATCCAGAAGCAATTGACCGTTACAAAAATGCATTGGAATTGATTCCTACCAGTGCGTATGCTCAACGTCAACTTGTGGAAGCGCAAAACAGAAGCAGTAAAATGGCGATTGCAGAAGTTGAAAAAGAATACAAAAAAATCTTAAGTACAGCAGATCGTTATTTGCGTGAAACGAATTACACAAAAGCAACTGAATTATACAAAAGAGCTTTGACTTTAAAATCGAGCGACCCTTATCCAAAAAAGAAATTAGCGGAAATTGACGCGATTCTAAACCCAGTTTCTGAAGTTGGACCTGAATTGTTGCCATTGGGTGAAGAATATGATAATTCAACCATGGATGGAACAACAGCATTGGCATTAGCTGAAGAGCAACGTCGTAACCTGAAAGGACGAAAAATGAAAAATCGTTTGGATGGAATCGGAGATGCTGAAAGTGCCATGTCAACAAAAAAATCAGAAGATAATTTGGCTTCTACAAATGAGATTTATGCCATTTATAGAAATGTGGCGATTGATTATGATGATAGAGATTTGAATCGTTTGGAATTGGTTGAAACGCTTCGAACTGAAGAAGAAGTACGCGCATTAAAGTTGGATGCTGACAATTATTACGAACATGCCAGCACAATTGGAACTCAATCTTATTTAACGGAAGTTGAAAAAGAAGGAGCAATTGACTATGGAATTAGATCGTCGGTTTATACTCAAAATTCAGCTGATTTAGGAATGATACAAATTGCTGCTGATGATGAAGCGAAGTTATTGGCAGGGAACTATTACACCGAAAACATCAATACGGATGGGAAACTAAATGAGATCACATCTAAATACAATGGTGATTACATTGAAAATCAAGATAAGCGTATTGCTGAAGGACATAAAGTAGACGCTGCGCGTATCAACGCTGAAAATCAATCGAAAGAAATTGAAGTCTTGAATTACGATGAAAATTTGGCGACTAAAGAATCACTAAATCAAGTTGTTGCGAATACTGATGTTTCGACAACTGAAAGCGTTAAAAAACAAGAAGAAAATCATTTGAAATTAGAAGTAGTCGCTCATGATGCAACTGTCAAAATAAATGATAATTCTAAGGTTCAACAAGAAAGAGTTGTGTCAACAGACCAAAAGTTCATTGATGTGAAAAGCGCTTTGGCTGTGGACGATGAATCACGTGGAGGGAATAGAAAAGAAAATGTTGCCTATGTGGAGCAAATAGATAAAAAAGCGACAATTACCAATAATGAATTCAATTATTCAGATGAGCAACAAAGATTAGGTTCTCAAGCTAAGATGGATTATGTGAATTCTTCGCAAACAACAAGAGCGACAGAAGAAGTAGAAAAACTGAAAGGAAACTCTACATCAATGGATGATTTATCGAAATCGATTGAAGCTGAAAAAACAAATACTGGATATGATCAAAAAGAGAAAATTCTTGAGACAAAGAAACAAGTTGAAAAAGTAAACTCTGATCCAAAAGATAAGCCAGTTATTGCTAATAGCTTAGGTGAAGAATATCCAGAAGGTGTCAGTCAAGAAGTGTTTCAACGTAAGGATGAAAATGGAATCATGAATGCCATCATTACTCGACGTGTTGTAGTTTTCGAAGGTAAAGGAGATGTTTACGTAAAAACACAATCGTTGAACGCAACAACCTACTCAAAAAATGGAAAACCAACGACTGAATATGTTTGGCAAAAAGAAACACAAGCTTCTCATTTGGAGCGTCATTTTTAGTGGATTGATCACCTCATGTTCGAATGAGGTTGAAGTGGTTGTTGGTCATGAAATTCATGGTGAATCTCAAGGGACAACCTATACAATTATCATTGCAGAGGAAGAACTGAAAGTCGACAAAGCTGAAGTTGACTTCGTTTTAGCACAATTTGATACAATTCTTTCTACGTACATTCCTAGTTCTGAGATTTCACAATTGAATGAATCTGAAATTGGTTTTTCTTTCAACGATTCAAATCACTTTTTTAAGAATTGTTACGAATTATCTCGAATCGTATATGAAGAGTCAGATGGTGCTTTTGACCCTTCGGTCTTTCCATTAGTGAAAGGTTGGGGATTTTTCAAGAAAATGGAAACACCTTTGAGTCAAACAGAAGTAGATTCAATTAGAGCTTTTGTGACTTTTGAAAAAAATAAATTACACACCATTTCCTTTCAGAATGATTCAATTCATTTCGAAAAGAAAGACGCTCGCTTCAAATTAGATTTTAATGCCATTGCTCAAGGTTACTCCATCGATGTATTGTACGATTTGTTGGTGAAAAAGGGACACGAAAATTTCTACATTGAATTAGGAGGTGAGCTACGAGTAAAAGGAAAGAATCGAGAAGGAGAGAACTGGAGAATTGGGATTGACACACCTGAAGAATTGAATTCAGGAACTGACGAGAGAGCTATTTCTGGCATTCTTTCACTTTCAAACAAAGCTGTTGCTACAAGTGGAAATTACCGTAATTATTATGAAATCGATGGAAAGAAATTTGCACATACTCTAAATCCAAAAACGGGCTTTCCTGTACAACATTCTTTATTGAGTGCAACTGTGATTGCTGACAACTGCGCCATCGCTGATGCATTTGCTACTGTTTTTATGGTAGTTGGAATGGAAGAAGCAAAACGAATCATTCTTGATTCACGCTATGAATTGGATGCTGTGTTGATTTTTCAAGACAAGCAAGGAAATCTCACTCATTTTGCTACTCCAGGAGCAGAAAAAATGTTGGAGCAGTAAATAAGAGTATTGATTAAATCAACTGAATCATTTCTGTAGAGAATTGAATTTCCCTTTTTCTATTGGTTGTTTGCTGAGTTATTATCAGCGTTCTGTGAGTAACTATATCGATTCGTTTTTAAATCACTCCTGATTTACAGTATTTTTAATTCATATATTGAAACCATGAAAAATAAAAAAGCGATTCATTCCATTTTATTATTAGTGTCATTACTTTTAGGTGCCTTGGTACTCTTTTATTATTGGAAAGCCGAAGTTCTGATTGACATCAAGTTTGTTCCAATTAATATCATGATTTTAGTGTTGGTGTACATTGCTACTCAGTTTTTAAAGCGTGTATTGACAAAAAATCAAAATTGGTGGGATTGGTTGTATTACATTAGCTTAATTACAATCGCATTACCAGTATTCATAGGAAGTGAGGAAAATGTGAGTTGGTTATTGCCATTGACACAATTTGGCGTTTTATTTCTCATTGTACCTGTTTTAATTGAAGGTGCAAATACTGTTAAACAACAAAAAGGATGAACATTCATTTTATTGCCATTGGCGGAAGCGCCATGCATAATTTAGCCATTGCATTAGCTCGAAAAGGCGAGACTATTACTGGATCGGATGACGAAATTTTCGAGCCTTCAAAATCGCGATTGGCGAAAGAGGGAATTTTACCAAATCATACTGGGTGGAATGTTGATATGATCCATGAAGGGTTGGATGCTGTTATTTTAGGAATGCACGCTCGAAAAGACAATCCAGAGTTGTTGAAAGCAGAAGAATTGGGATTGAAAATTTTCTCTTATCCTGAGTATTTGTACGAGCAAAGTAAGGATAAAAAACGCATCGTAATAGGAGGAAGTCATGGTAAAACAACGATTACTTCTATGTTATTGCATGTTGTAAATGAACTAGGATTATCCGTTGATTACATGGTTGGTGCTCAATTGGAAGGATACGATTGCATGGTGAAAATTACTGAATCGGCAAAAATGATCATTCTAGAAGGCGATGAATATTTGAGTTCCCCAATTGACTTGCGACCAAAATTTCACTTGTATCGTCCAGACATTGCTTTATTAAGCGGAATAGCTTGGGATCACATCAATGTCTTTCCAACATTTGACAATTATTTTAGTCAATTTGAGCAATTTTGTTACTTAATTGAACCGAATGGTTCATTGGTTTACAACGCTGATGATGAGCATGTGAAACGATTGGGCGAACAATTCAAATCTACCTTGAAAACTCTTCCATATACAACTCCAGAATATGTCGTAGAAGGAAATGGTACGCGATTAAAAGTGGATGGCAAAGAATATTCACTGAAAATTTTCGGAGAGCACAACTTGCAAAACCTCATGGGAGCAATGCGCGTTGGAGTGGAAATGGGAATTGATTCGCATGATTTCTTAACGGCGATACAATCGTTTACTGGAGCTGGAAAGCGATTGCAAAAAGTGGTGGAATCACCAGAATTCGTATTATTCAAAGATTTTGCTCATTCACCTTCCAAGTTAAAAGCAACAACAAAAGCTGTTAAAGAACAATATCCTGATCGTACTGTAATCGCTTGCATGGAATTACATACCTTCTCTTCATTGAAAAAGGAATTTCTTCCACATTACAAAGATGCTATGAAAACAGCTGATCAAGCAGTAGTTTATTATAGTCCAGCTGTCGTTGCACATAAAAAATTGGAGCCAATTACACCAGAATTGGTATTCGAAGGATTCAACGGAGGTGTTCAAGTGATGAATACAACAGAAGAGGTGCTACAATTCATTCGTTCAATTTCTTGGAAGAACAAAGTTTTGTTAATGATGTCTTCTGGAACCTTTGACGGAATTGATTATGATGAACTAGGAGAGGAGATTGTATCCAACATATAAGTTGGCGCCTCAAATAGCGTAATGATATAGTTTAATCTCGTTTCAGGGATGTTAACTCCGGAATATCAGCTTTCGATAGATAATTGTAATGACAATACTATTGACAGTTGTAAGCACAAGCATTGCGAGTAAACTGACCGTCATAGTGAATTTTGCATTGTACAAATTCTTTGGGCCTTCACGCATTTCCTCGTAAATCTCTTGTTTACCCATGACTTCGTATTTCTGATTGCTTTCACGAATTTCCTGTAATCCTTCTGGTGATTCCAACGATTGTAAGATCTGAACTTCAGCATCAGCAATTTGACGTTCGTTGTATCCTGGGTCAATATTAGCGTAATAGAAATACAAAAATACTCCAACAAGAATGGTGTAAGGAACACCAGCTGTCATGGCACTTTTAATATCTCTTAAGGCATTTCCATCTACCGATTCTTTCTTGTCTTTGCGTTTTTGCAAGTACAGTCCAATGGAGACGGCCAATAAAATACCAAGAATGTTCAATAGCACCAATATTGGCAATAATTCGCGAGTATTCCAGCCATTATAGAAAAAGATCATTTTGATCAGAATCCAAAAGGCGGCAACTAAAATCCCTACTTTTACAGTAATTCTCATTGTTTTTTTTATCCGTTCATTGAAACCAAGAACTCTTCATTTGATTGCGTTTGCTCCATACGTTCTTTCATGAATTCCATTGCTTCAACTGGATTCATGTCAGCTATAAATTTACGCATCAACCAAATGCGTTGCAGCACTTCTCGTGATAACAATAAATCTTCTCTACGTGTTCCAGAAGCCGTAATGTCAATTGCTGGATAAATTCTACGATTGGCAATCTTACGATCCAACTGTAACTCCATGTTTCCAGTTCCTTTGAACTCTTCAAAGATGACTTCATCCATTTTTGAACCAGTTTCAGTTAATGCTGTTGCAATAATCGAAAGTGATCCACCATTTTCAATTTTACGTGCAGAACCGAAGAAACGTTTTGGCTTGTGTAAGGCATTCGCGTCAACACCTCCAGATAATACTTTTCCCGAAGCTGGAGAAACAGTGTTGTATGCTCGAGCTAAACGTGTAATTGAATCCAATAGAATACACACATCATGTCCACATTCCACCATACGTTTTGCCTTCTCCAATACCATGTTCGCAACTTTAACGTGACGATCTGCTGGTTCATCAAACGTCGATGCAATAACCTCAGCTTTTACGCTGCGTGCCATGTCTGTAACCTCTTCCGGACGTTCATCAATCAATAATACGATCAAATATGTTTCTGGATGGTTTGCTGCAATGGCGTTCGCAACATCTTTCAATAACATTGTTTTACCAGTCTTTGGCTGAGCGACAATCATTCCACGTTGACCTTTTCCAATAGGAGCAAATAAATCCATTACTCGCGTTGACATAGATTCTTGTGAGTGACCAGTCAATTTGAACTTCTCATCTGGGAAAAGTGGAGTTAAATATTGGAAAGGAACTCTATCACGAATGTAAGATGGGTGACGACCATTGATTGATTCAACTTTCACCAACGGGAAGTATTTTTCACCTTCTTTTGGTGGACGAATCGTTCCTTTTACTGTATCACCAGTTTTTAATCCAAATAGTTTAACTTGACTTTGAGACACATAAATATCATCCGGAGATGGTAAGTAATTGTAATCAGAAGAACGCAAGAATCCATAACCTTCTTGAATGATCTCCAAAACTCCTTCAGCTGAAACAATTCCTACTAAGTCGTAAGCATCGTCCTTTACTTCAGGTTGATTTTTTTGATGATTCGGGTTGTTGCGGTTTCCGTTGTTATTGTTGTTTTGATTCGATCTGTTTTGATTCGAACGATCTTGTCTATTCGTTGGATTCTGATTTGGGTTTTGATTCGGATTGTTTTTATGCGAATCTCCCTGCTTATTTTGGTTTGGATTTGGTTTTTTGAAATCCAATAAATTCTTTCCTTTTGGCTTTTCTTGCTCTGTTTTTCCTCCTTCTGCCTGAACTTTATTTTTTTGATTGTTGTCCTTCTTTTCTGGAACAGCAGCCTTGTTGTCTTCATTAGCAGTATCTTTAACTTCAGCTGAGTCATTGAATAGATCTGCTTGATCTGTAGCTTGTTTTACAACTCGTGTGCGCTGACGTTTTGGTGCGACAGCTTTATCCTCAGATGCAACCTCTTTTTCTTTTGCAGGAGTTTCTCCTCCTTGCATGATAGCGTTAATTAAATCAGCTTTTTTTAGTCCATCGACTGCAACTCCTAATGTAGCAGCAATTGCTTTAAGATCTGGAAGTTTCTTACTTTCCAATTGTTTCTTATCCATAAATAACGATAATGGGTAAATAGATTAATTTGGGATACTTTATGTTTCGAATTGTAAAAGCAAAACAAGATATATTTTGCTGTGAGACGATGCAATAATACGTTTTTTTTTTGAAACAGCTCCAATTGTGAAAAAAAAAGCAAAAGTATTCACGTTCTCAATCGTGTCTTGCTATTCATTTCCTTAGTTTTGTTGAAACAAGAAAATAAAAGCATGAAAAAATTAGAAGAACTATTAGGTCTCGACTCTGGATCTTTATTGAAAACAATTCTAGAAATTGGAATGAACTTATTATTGGCCATCACTGTTTTAGTGATAGGATTTTGGTTGGCTAAAGTGCTTTCACGTGCTGTAGAGAAAGTTATGGTCAAGCGTAATTCAGATAAAAGTTTAACGAGCTTTATGCGAAGCTTAGTTTCTGGATTAGTGAAAACATTAGTGATTGTCACTGCTATCACTCAATTAGGAATTGAAATGACTTCATTTGTCGCGATTCTTGGTGCAGCAGGTTTGGCAATAGGTATGGCATTTTCTGGTACTTTATCAAATTTTGCTGGAGGTGTCATGATTTTAATGTTTAAGCCGTTTAAGGCAGGAGATTTTGTAAAAGTTCAAGGTGAAGAAGGAATAGTGGACGAAGTTCAAATTTTCAATACTTTTTTGAAAACGACCGATAACAAAGTCATTATTTTACCAAATGGTCCAGTGGCGAATGGAAACATCGTCAATTATACTCGTTCAGATAAACGCCGTGTTGATTGGAAATTCGGGATTGCTTATGGTGATGATTTAAAAGTGGCCAAAGAATTGTTGGCTCGATTTACAAAAGAAGATGAGCGCATTTTGCAAGATCCTGAACCATTTATTGGATTAGGTGAGTTGGGTGATTCATCTGTTAATATTACTGTGAGAGTTTGGACGAAAACTGAAGACTATTGGGATGTGTTTTTTAGAATGAATGAGCGCGTTTATACTGAATTCGGAAGTGTGGGATTGTCCATTCCATTTCCACAGGTTGATGTCCATGTTCACAATGAAAAAGCGCAATGATCGATCATCCAATCATTCAAGGGTACATTCAAGGAAATGAATTTGGTCGTTTCCTTGGAATGGATTTTACCATTGAAGCAAAAGGAAGAGTTGTATATAAAATGGTGGTTACAGAGAAACACTTGGCAACTCCAATTACTGCTCATGGTGGAGTAATCGCAGCATTGGCTGATGCTGGATTGGGAGTAGGAGCTTTGTCGGTTTCAGCGGAATACGGCAATGTTGTTTCAACCGTTGAATTCAAAATTTCATACATTTCTCCAGCCCGCTTAAACGATGAATTAACCTTGGAATCAACCTTAGTGAAATCAGGACGGTCAATTGTTTTTATGGAAGCAAAAATTGTGAATCAACGCAATGAACTGGTTGCAACAGCTAACGGGACATTCAATCAGTACCCAATTGATAAATTGTTATCTACATTTAATTCCAATCTATGAAAAATTGTGCGTTAATAACTGGTGCTTCAAGCGGAATAGGTTTGGAGTTGGCTCGCATTCATGCTTCAAAAGGAAGTTTGGTTCTTGTTGCCCGTTCTGAAAATGACTTGATCCAATTGAAAACTGAATTGGAAGCGAAACATTCGTGTGAAGTGAAAATTATTTGTAAAGATCTGACATTGCCTGGTGCTCCGAAAGAAATTTACGATGAACTTGCTTCGGAAGGAGTTCAAATATCGGTTTTAATGAACAATGCAGGATTAGGCGGATATGGTTATTTCCATGAGCGTGCTTTGAAAGATGAGCAATTCATGATTCAATTGAATATTCAAGCCTTGGTTGAATTGACACATTTGTTTCTACCAGGAATGCTTGAACGGAAATCTGGAAAAATTCTCACTACAGCTAGTACTGCAGGTTTTATGCCAGGACCGTTACAAACCGTTTATTTTGCCACGAAAGCCTTCGTTGTTTCTTTTTCTCAAGCATTGGCATTTGAGTTAAAAAATAGCGGCGTCACAGTAACCGCTTTATGTCCCGGACCTGTTAAAACAGGATTTGCTAAGGCTGCTAACATGGATGGAAATCCGTTGTTTAAAAATGCCATTTCGCCAGAGGTAACAGCACGAAAAGGATACACGGCAATGGAAAAAGGGAAGTTGAAAACGATTACAGACTGGAAATTAAGATTAGCAATCTTTGGGTTCATGCCATTTTTACCAATCCGTTGGGTGATGAAAGTGATTTTTTCAATGCAAAAAGGGTCGTGATAATTTTTAGTTCCAATCGACTTGTTTCCTTGAATAGTATTAACTTTGCTCAAAAGAAAGAAAATTGATTTTATTCCTTAATGATATTGCTGGTTCTGAAATCTTATTGATTTTAGTCTTTATATTGATGTTTTTTGGCTCAAAAAGCATTCCAGGCTTGGCACGTACAATGGGAAGAACCATTCGTCAAATCAAAGATGCTTCAGAAGATATTCAAAGTGAAATCAAAAAATCAAGTGCTTCGATGAAAAAGGATTTGAATTTAGATGGCTTAATACGAGAAACAAAGGAAGATATTCGCAGGCCATTGGATCAAATGGCAGATGATTTAGATAACGCGGTGAAATATACGCCTCCAAAGAGAAATTCGCATTTAGAGCAAGGGAAGATTGTTGAACAATCGAATACTGTTAATGCCGAAGTTCAGGCAGAAGTAGAAAAAGAAAAAGCAGCTTCTACAGAAACTGCTTCTCCAAATATCAATAATTCTGCTACTTCACAAGATGTGAAATCAACAGAAAAAGAGTAGTTTAATCTAACTCAAAGCGTTCTAAATCTGCCTTCAAGGTGTCCATCACAGTTGTTCCAATTTCAAGATCAAACCATAGATTAAAGTTTTCCTCTGTAATTGGTGGAAATTCAGACTCATCATCAGTGATCATCGATAATTCATTGATGAATATCTTCTTGAAATTCTGCTGAATGATTGGTTCAGGGTCCATGAATTCATCTTCAATCAAATAAATACTTGGTTCCACATCATCATCTTCTGAGAAGTAAACATCATCTTCAAATTGATTGGCCCAATTGAAAAATGCTTGTTTCGCTTTTACGCTGATGTAACCTCTATTGACAATTTTCATACTTTTCGTTTATTTAATAATAAAGGAATCCATTACCTTTTGACTAATTGCGTCAAATTCATTAAATGTATCTTCCAATGCAGTGAAGGAAACGATGTAAGCAATAGAGTTTTTGATATAAACTGATTGTTTCCATTTTAAGTTCATTCCCGACATTGTAGCTGTATAAACAATCGTTCTATACGTTCCAGCATTCCCCTTGTGCTCTTTGTTTTCTAGTAATTTTAAATCGGTAAATGACGTTTTAATCATTTCTAAAGCTCGATTTGTATAGTATTCCGTTGTAATCGAATTATTCGGTAATTTTTCTGTCGCTAAATTGAAGTTTTCTTGAAAGATATCTGTTGCTTCAACCAAAGGCGAATAGATGAAAAAGTTTATTCCTCCAGCTTCAGAAGTGTCAATAGTCCATGTCTCTGGATACATTATCCAAGTTTCATCAGTTTCGTACCCTTTATATCCTTTATCGGCTGTTGGAATTTTCACTTCTTCAGAAGCAATTTCTGCCATTAATTCTTTTGCTTCATTTGGTGCGCTAGAATTACATGCAATCAATCCCAAAAGTAGGGATGAGAATAAGATTTTTTTCATAGTGTAGTTATTTATAATGGGACAATATAATTCAAAATTGTCAAATCACAGCATTATATTTCAAGGTTTTGAACGATAGGGTCAATGTTGGTAAATGCCTTTTCGGAAAACGATTGCCATTTTACTTTTCCTTGTTTACTTTGATTCAAAATGTATTTCCAATGAATGTCCTTCTGCGCTGTGAAATAGTTCATCCATTTTTTCTTTTCTTCGGAAGAATTACTTGAAATGTAAACGATACACGTGTCATTCACCAACATCAGAAATCCATTTTTTTGAAGGTTTTTAGATTCTCCAATTCGAATAGAAGAGCATTTTGATCCAAAACAATTCGTCCAATTTAAGAAGACATTCTGTGTTTTAATCGAATCCTTGAAGTTGAATTGTGTAAAGTTAATTGACTCATCCTTTGAATGATAAGTAAACTTACTTGAATGAATAGGAGAGAAGCGATCTGGGAAAAGTAAGGTATCGGATTTTGCCTTGTCTTGACAATTTATTCCAGATTCTGATAATAAAGTAAGATCCAAATTCAATGGGAAATCGAATGATGTGGAATCAATGGAATCATTATTTGTAGTACCTTCTTTGTAGTTTTCTGATTGTGCTTGAATATCATTCAAATCAAGAACTTCCTTTTCATTTGAATTGCAAGCAACGAAGAGAATTAAAAAGGGCAACAAGTACTTTATCATGGTTTTACGATTGAAAGTGCTGAAAGTGTTTGATCCATATCATCTGAGCTAATATCCATGTGAGTAACTAGTCGAATCAATCCAGGACCAAATGGCATAACCAAAACATTCATTTCGTGCAAGCGAGCAACAATCATTGATAGAGCAGAAGGATCAACTAATTCCGCTACAACAATATTCGTTTCAACAGGTACGACCGACTTTACCCAGTTCACATTGCACAAGGTTTGTTCAATTGATTTTGCATTTAAATGATCAATTTTCAAACGTTCGACATTGTATTTTAATGCGTACAGTCCACCAGCAGCAATGATTCCAGCTTGACGCATTCCACCGCCAAATACTTTTCTTACTCGTCGCGCCTTATGAATAAATTCTTTTGAACCTAATAAAACTGAACCAACTGGAGCTCCTAATCCTTTCGACAAACAAATGGAAATTGAATCAAACTGTTTTCCATATTCCAAATAGTCCACACCACTTTCTGTAAGTGCATTGAATATGCGTGCACCATCTAAATGAAAGGGAATTTTAATCATTGAACTCAATGCACTTAACTTTCTGATTTCGTCAAAATCATAGATTGCACCGCCACCACGATTTGTCGTATCTTCAATACTGATTAATTGTGTAATAGGAAGATGAATGTTGTCTGGATTGATCCACTGTTGAACTTCCTCGGAAGAGATTCTGCCTCGATCACCTCTTAACAATCGAACAGAAGCACCAGAGTTCTTAGCAATTCCACCTCCTTCGTATTTGTAGATGTGACTTTCCTCGTGACAAATTACCTCTCCACCAGGTTGTACATGAACATTTATGGCGATTTGATTCGTTTGTGTGCCTGAACTGCAAAATAAACCAGCTTCAAATCCAAACATATTGGCAGCATATTCCTCCAATTCAATAATTGTCGAATCTTCACCAAAAACGTCGTCTCCGACAGGAGCTTCAAGCATTGCTTGACGCATTTCTATACTTGGTTTTGTTACAGTATCGCTTCTAAAGTCAATCATTGTTTGTTGTTTTGTGTAAAAATAAGAAACGCATCGTAAAACTAGATGTGTTTCTGGAAATTATCCTTGTAACCTAAGTTCGATTATTAAATCTTCTCAGATTGTAATTGAAGGGTGCTTTGCATGCGCAGGAATTCAGGTGATAATTGAGCTGATATTTTTAAGATCTCACCATTAATTGGATGTTGAAGCTCTAAGTCCTTGGCGTGAAGCAACATCGTGTTCATATTCCAATGCTCTAGAAACAATTTATTTTGTTTGTTACAGCCATGTGGGCGATCGCCAATGATAGGATGGAAAATATGCGCCAGATGTTTTCTAATTTGATGCATTCTCCCTGTAATTGGCTTTACTTCTAGCAAACTGTAGCGCGAAGTAGGAAATTTTCCAGATGCAATTGGGATTTCTGATTGATTTAAGCAAGTAAAATGGGTAAGTGCCTCTTGTGTTTTGCCTTTATCATTTGTCAATGCATAGTCTATTGTTCCTATTGCTGGAGTATAACCTCTTACAATTGCCCAATATGATTTTGAAGTTTCATTGTGCATGAATTGATCATTGACTAACTTTTGTACTTCAGGAGTTAAGGCAAACAGTAAAACGCCAGATGTTTTTCGGTCGAGACGATGACAAGGAAATACTTTTAAACCGATTTGATCACGCAACAATTGTAATGCATATTCATCAGTATTTGCTGCGATGGAAGAACGATGAACCAATAATCCATTGGGTTTGTTTATGGCAACTAAATACTTATCTTGATAAATGATTTCAAGCATCTTAGCGTTTTCTGGCTATCATTAATCCATCTCGAATGGGCAATAGAACTTCTTGCACTCTTGGATCATTATGTATCAAAGAGTTGTAGTCTTTAATTACTTGAGTTGAACTGTCTGCTGGATCTGAATCCAACATTACTTTACCAGACCACAAAACGTTGTCAGCAATGATGTAGCCTCCTTTTTTGACTTTGTCGAAAACCAAGTGATAGTAGTTGATGTAATTTGGTTTGTCCGCATCAATAAAAACGATGTCAAATTCTTCGTCCATTTGCGGAATAAGCTCTGTTGCATCACCAATCATTGTTTTGATTTTGTCCTTAAAACCAGCTTTTTCAATGTATTCTTTGGCTAGATCTTCCAATTCTTCGTTGACATCAATAGTTGTCAATGTTCCATTTTCCTGCAATCCTTCTGCGAGACAAATTGCTGAATAGCCAGTATATGTGCCAATTTCAAGAATGTTTTTAGGTTGAATCATGTGACTCAACATACTCAACACTCTGCCTTGAAAATGTCCGCTTAGCATTCTTGGTTGCAATACACTTAAATGCGTCGTTCTATTCAGTTCGTTTAAAATTGCCGATTCATTTTCAGAATGCGCGCAAACGTAATCATCTAGTTCTTGTGAGATAAATTCCATGGAGCAAAAATAAGAAAAGTAAAGTGATTGACTTTTTAGAAAAAAAAGAAGGGTAAGCTACTCATATCGCACCGCTCAACTTCCGACCCTTGCTACATTCCTGTCCTGGGGGATTAAGAAGGAGCTGGTCGTACAAGACTTACCCCGGCGCAAAGATAATACATTTTTAATGATGAGCAAGCAAGAGTCTACAAATTGTGGATTTGTTTTAGTACTTCATTGAAAGTCAATGTGCAATTTTTTAAACACGACGAATTTTACCACTTCCAGTCATAGTCAGCTCTTCCACGATGAGCACTTTTTGCGGGACTTTAAACGTAGATAGTCGTTTGCGGCAATATGTTAACACATCTTCAATGTCAATTTCAATTCCATTTTCGATCACAATTTCAGCTTGAATGATTTGTCCCATTAACGGATGTGGAACACCACTGATTCTTGCGTGTAAAATACCTGGATATGATTCAACAACTCCTTCTACTTCTTCCGGGAATACTTTGTTTCCAGAAACATTGATCATGGATAATTGTCGCCCTTCTACTTTAATTAAGCCTTCGACTGTTTTGCTTGCGTAATCTGCCGTTAAAAAATAACCGTTGACCAAGACATCGTCTCGCTTAATTGCAGGACTCAAATATGCATCAAACATTCCAGGACCTTTGATTGCTAAATTACCAATTTCATTTGGTCCTAGTATAGCATTGTTTTCATCTAATATATCCACGGTGTAATCGGGTAAAGCAAATCCAACTGCTTCAGGGTGCTCCGCTGACTTTTCATAATTAACGATTGGCAATCCAATCTCGATAATTCCATAAGCTTGACTTACAGGAATGTTGTATTTCTCTTGGAATGTCTTACAAATATCTGGTGAAATGGCCGCAGAAGTCGAAATAACTGCATTCAAACTGTTCATTTCTACCTTGTCAGGAATTTGAGAAAGCAATCTGATTTGCATGGGAGATGCATACAACAATGTTCCCTTGTAGCGATTCGAAATATCAACAATGTTTTTTGGTAAGAAGTCCTTTGCAATAGCTATAGCTGTACCGAAACGCACATAAAGTAAAATGGATACGACAAAATGATAGGCGATAGGAAGAACCCAAATTACGCAATCATCTGGACCTAATTTCAATAGCTTATTCGCGCCTTCAATGCGCTCAATTGCCGATTGATGAGAAATAATCACTCCTTTTGCTTTTCCAGTTGTCCCAGAAGTGAAGCGCATGAATGCTGGTGACTCAACATGTGGTGCGAAATTAGCAGTAACGCCAGTTTTACCCAATCTAAATGAACCTTTCTTTAATTGAAATTCAGTGATTGATTCTACTGGAAGTATGCCTGAACGATCATCCATTACAAAATGTAGTCCAGCTTCTTCAAGTATCGTGTCAATTTCTGCCTTTTTCAATTGGTGCGACATAGGCATTACTGTTGCACCGCAGCCAATTACAGCAAAAATTGCAATGATAAAATTTCGACCATTTTTAGCCATTACACCAACTGCTTTGTTCTTCTCAACGCCTTGTTTTTCAAGCTGATGCCTAAGGGTTTCAACTTCATTGTACAATTCAAGAAAGGTCATAGACCCTAATTCATCGTGAATGGCAAATTTTTCTGGCCATTTATTTTTGGCGTCGATTAAAACAGAATATGCTAATAAGTTGTTCATTCTTTACCCTGTATGTTATGCTAGTGTATATGTTGTTTGATTTGATCGAATGTAGTTGGCGGCTAAATTCCCTGCTGCTTCTCCGGTCTGGAAGCAAATTCCCATAACACGAGCGCTGGCAATTGCACGATCTGTGGCAGATACATTTTTTCCACCGAAAAATAAATTCTGAACATGAGGTGAACTAAGACATTCAGAAGGAATTTGATAAAAATCGTTATCAGGCAAATAGGCCATTTTTACACGTAATTCATTGCCCCATTCTTCAATTGGCCAAGAGCAATTTGCAATCGCGCTTTCGAATTTGCGGCAAGAAAGAACATCTTCTTCGGTTAATACATAATGACCTTGAGAGCGGTAATCTGTGCGAATTCCAACATCATCAGCAATGTAAAGTAATTCCGCGTCCGCAAATCCATCAATTTCATTCACAAGGAACTGAACAATTTCAAAAATCATTTCGGTTCCTTTACGTTTTAATTCAGCTAAATTGTTTTTTGTCAACGTAACCTCCAGTGGAATACCCATTTTAAAGCGGATTTCGTTTCCCCGTAAGGAGCCTGGGACAATGAATAATTTCTTAAAATCTTCACTTAAATCACCTCTTTCAATTGCTTGATGCAAATGTTTGATTATGATAAAGTTGATATTGTTTTCTGATTCAAAATACACTTGTTTCATTGCAAACACCAATGCTGCAGATTGAAACTTTGTTGATGGAATATATGGAAGGTTAGCTAGTTTGCTAACAATGCTTTTTCCAGAACAATCAATAATGGATTGGAAGCGAATTTCTATGACTTCATCCAGTTGGTTTACGATGCATGATTTCGCTTGCTTATTTGAAATTTCAATGTCAACAATCTTTGTGGAAAACAAACAATTGACATCAGCATCAGCCATAAGTTGATTGGCCAAATTTTTGAAGTTTTCAATGGAATATGGAAGATAGTGTAGGCCATCTTTATTGGATAAAGGTGCGCTTTTTCCCATTTTGCGCAATTCTTCAGCGAAGTATCGTCCAAATCCTTCAATGATGTATTGTTGATTTCCGGATTTGTTTTGATGGTATAATCCACAAATAGTACCTACTTCGGAAGCTGTTGCATTTCCCCCTAAATAACTGTGGTTATCAATTAATGAAACAGAATAACCGTTTTTGCTTGCGGTATATGCTGCAGCAATTCCAGCAGATCCTCCGCCAATTACTAATATGTCTGATGTAATTGTTTTCAATTTACTGGCCCAAAAGTAATAGTTCCACTAATTTATTCTCCAATAAAGATAGTTTATTATTATCAATTTTGTTACTTGAGACAGCAATGTTCATGCGTAGTTTTCCTTCGTAGCGCAAGAATGTGATACTTATTCCAGGTGGATAGGTGAACGGTGGAATCAATAAAGTGTCTGATATTTCCGTGCTAAAATTGCTTGTATCCCAAACTGCTTCTCCAGAAGAACTGTATAGAAAGCTTGATATTGCACCTTTGCCAGCTTTTGTTGTCATCCAATGATAGAATCGTTTTGGAATAAACTTCATGAATTGTAACATTTCATTGTATTTCCGTGGCATTTCTAATTTTAGTTGTTCATTCATCTGAGAAGAAATATCATTGACTGTTTCTTCAAGTGTTGGATTGCCTTGAAAAGATAATCTGTAAAACAAAAATGAAATGTTGTTCGAGATAATTGGTCCTTTACTTCCGCGTTTTCTACCATCGTAAGGTACTGGTAACCATAAGTCGCTGTTGTCCTTTGTTAGCGGTTGAATGGCATGAGCACAACATGCTATTTGAAACAAGTTTGTGCCAAATCGCGCTCCATTCTTTTTTGCATTCGCATCAATTATATTTGTTTCATCAGGAGTGAAGTTTTTAATGCGTAACAAAAATTCATGATCGTTCAATTTTGTGTGAGCAGGGTGACCAATTGGCTTTCGCATGGTATTCTCAACAAATTTCTTTACTTGAAACATGTTGACCGTATGTCGAATGAAATTGATTTTTTTAATTGGTTTTGGGAAAACATGTTGAAATGAAAAGTTTTCCTCATCAAAATCAGTCGTTAAATGCTTTATCAATAATCCAGAACCTCGTCCGTCTATCAAAATATGATGAAATGAAAAAACGAATTTAATTTTCTTGTCCTTTGTTTTATAAAGATGAAAACGGATCAATTGTCCATTTTTAAGCGAAAAATTATCTTCCAGAATTTCTGATGGAATGGTATCGAATTCACCCGCTAATTCAATGATTGGAACTTTTTTTCCTTGATTTTTATAACTCCAATAAGGATTTAGAAAAAAAGGTTGTTTCAATTCGATATTTGCAATCCAGTGAACAATTGGCGAATTCTCAATATTGGTAATTATTCGTTTTAGTGTATCGTGATCATTGATAGTCATGACCATTCGAATGATATTGTTACCAATTGTATGTTTTGTAATGTTTCTTTCCAACATTAAATGGAAACAATCAGCTCCATTGAGGTATACTTTATGTGGAAATTGAACCAAAGGCTTGAATATGTTTTATGCTGTCAAATGCGCGAATACAATTTTTGCAATGGATGCTACATCTTTAAAATGTTCAGGTTTTAATTCACTGTCTGGTACAATGAATCCAAATTTACGCTCAATGAACAATACGATTTCAACAATGGAATAGGAATCGACACCAATTTCATTCAAATCTTGCGAAGCATTGAGCTCCACAGATTCATCCAAGATATTGTCTTTAAGGAATTTAATCAGTGCGTTTTCAATTGTATTCAAGTCCATCGGTAAATGCGTGTTAGTTTGCTCGTCTTCTTTTTTGAATGCGAAGTGAGAATACCATCATTAATGCAAAGAAAAGCATTAATTTCAATACAGGAGCCAAAATACCTACAAATCCAGTTCCTCTGAAGAACAACAAGTAGAAACCATCCAATGACCAATTCATGGGTGAAAAACTACTTATTTGTCGCATGGCACCTGGCATAACGTAAGCAGGTACCCAGATTCCGCCAAGCGCTGATAGTAACAACACAGAAAGAGATCCTAAAATGGCACCTTGCTGTTCGCTCAATGATAATGTTCCAACAAAAATTCCATATCCAGTTGCTGCAAATGCTGTCGCTAATCCCAATAATAAAACACCCGAAATACTATCGCCTAAATCCAATGAATCTAATCCTACAAATGGGAGAATGTAAATTCCAACCAATAACATCGCAATAAATTGAAGAAAGCAGATGGAAACATAGACAAATACTTTGCTTGAAATGATTAAAAAATAGGAGGTAGGCATTGTGTATAACCGGAAAGCACTTCCTTCTTTCTTCTCTTTCATGATATTGCTAACAATAGAAATAACAATGAAAAACATTCCGAAAATGGTCCAAGCAGGAACATTGTGTTGAACGGCATTAGGAACAACATCGTTGACAAGATTCGATGCGTACACTTGTTTGTAATGAATGATTTGCGTCTGTTCGTAAACATTTTTAGGAGCGCTATTTCCTTCAGGTAGTATTTCGCCTATTTGCTCCGTAAAGGTTTCAAACATGATTTTTGTTTTAATTCCTGCAATGAATTCATGCAAATTACTCATTACTGTGACAATGATGGAATTTTTTGCCACCGGATCAACATACATGATGATTTCAACAGAATCTAGTGCTTTAGAATTTTGAATGTCTTCTAAGCCCATTGATTGGTTGACTAATTCTTCAACGCTTTTACGAATATTGTTTGATGCATTTTCTGGAATCACAATTCCAATTAAGTATTTTCCCTGACTAACGGCTTCTTTCACACTTTGCGTAGTTGCTTTTTTGCCATCAATTGAATCCGTAATTGTACAAAGACTTGACGTTTTTAATCCGTCAAAAATAGCTTCTCCTAGTACGTCATGATCATTGTCAACCATTACAACAGGCACGCCTTTTTCAGAAATAGTATGAAATGCTGAGTCTTGAATCAAGGTCATAACAATGATTAAGATAATTGGCATAATGAAAAGAATCGACAGGCCAATTTTATCTCTCAACAAGAGAATTGTCTCTTTTTTAATGGAAGCAATGAATTTTTTCATTTAATCGCGCAGTTTTCGTTGTGTTAAATGAAGAAATACATCTTCTAAATTACGAGCGTTTTCAGTTTGTTCTATCAATTCAGCAGGAGCTCCACTAGCAATGATCTTTCCATAATCTATGATTCCAATATTTGAGCAAAAATTTTCAGCTTCATCTAAGTGATGAGAAGTGTAAATAATGGTCATGCCATCTTTATTCAATTCCTCTAATTGTTCAATGATAACGGTTCTAGATTGCACGTCAATTCCCACTGTTGGCTCATCTAAAAAAAGAATGGCAGGATTATGTAAAACACTTGCAATTAAATTAATTCGACGCTTCATACCGCCAGAGAATTTATCGATTCTGCGATTTGCAGCATGTGACAATCCTAAACGCTCTAACCAATGATTGATTCTGTTGTTGAGTTCTTCTCCATGAACACCAAACATAGCTCCATAGAATTGTAAATTTTCTTTTGCTGTCAGCGAAGGATATAAAGCAATGTCTTGTGGAACAACACCAATTAGTTGTTTCATTTCAGTCAAATTGGTAAAAACATCTTTTCCATTGATTTTGGCTGATCCAGAATTTGGAGGGATAATTCCACAAAGTATGGAGATTAGCGTTGTTTTTCCAGCGCCATTTGGACCCAATAATCCATAAATATCTCCGGCAAAAATTTCCAATGAAACACCTTTCAATGTTGGTTCATCAGCACCTTTGTAAAATTTGGAGATGTTTTCAATTTGAATAATTGGAGTTTGCTCCATGATAGTAGGTATCGCGTAAGTGAATGATTGTTATTAAAGGATTACAAGTGCATGAAATCTTTCTTCGCTAATAATTCATCTTCCGTTTCTCTATAATCAGGATCATCAACACAACAATCAACTGGACAGACAGCAGCGCATTGTGGTTCGTCATGGAAACCTACACATTCAGTACACTTATCTGTTACAATATAATACACGTCCATGTCTTTTGGCTCAAACTCATCGTCAGCCATTACTTCATTTCCGTCCAATGTTGTGATCAATCCAGTTAAAGATGTACCGTCAGAATATTTCCATTCAGCACCGCCCTCGTAAATTGCATTATTTGGACATTCCGGCTCACATGCACCACAATTAATGCATTCATCAGTTATTATAATTGCCATTCTGCTAGTGTTTTTTGGGTACAAATATAGCAAGGACTGATGGATTTGTGGATAGTTTGACATAAAATTTATCTTAAAACTGGTGTTAATAATGATTACATCTTAATTTTGCGTCGTGAAAAGAATAGAAATTATCAGTGCATTTGCACAACTTGGAAAGGTTTTACAACAGATTGGAAGAGCTGAAGAGTGGCCGGGAACACAGTTGGGTGTTACAAAAGATGAATACGAACATCTTCAATCGGTTATCAATCGTCAACAATCCCTAAATGGTTGGTTTACAAAAGAAAATGTGCGACAAGCATTGCTCGCGCATGGTGAGAATTTGACTGTTGAACGATTAACTGAATGGACATCGGCATATTCATTTGCTGAGAAACCTCAGAAAGTAGCCATCATTATGGCTGGAAACATTCCTATTGTTGGGTTTCATGACTTTTTATGTGTTTTATTAAGTGGAAATAGTGCAGTTTGCAAAATGAGTTCTGATGATAAAACATTGCTTCCTGTTCTCGTTCATATTTTGTGTCAATTCAACCCTGAATTCAAGGAGCGCATTACTTTAACTGAAAATAGAATCGGTGAGGTGGATGCTGTTATTGCAACTGGATCTGACAACTCTCTGAAGTTTTTTGAAGAATACTTCGGTAAATACCCTCATATTTTTAGAAGAAACAGAACCTCTGTTGCAATTATAGATGGGACAGAATCGAAAAAAGAGTTGTTTGAGCTAGGACACGATATTTTCAATTATTTTGGATTAGGTTGTCGCAATGTTTCTCATCTTCTTGTACCTAAAGAGTATGATTTTGCACCGTTTTTTGAAGGAATAGTTGAACATGGAGATGTCATTAATCACTTTAAATACGGAAACAATTACGATTACAATCGTACGGTGTATCTAATGAATTTACACGAGATGCTGGATAATAACTTTGTGCTGTTGTATGAAAATGAAGAGTTGTATTCGCCTTTGGCAATGGTGTATTATCATCGCTACGAAAACGAAAATGATATTCAAGATTATTTGTCCAAGCACGCTGGAAATATTCAGGCAGTCGTTGGTAAAAATTACATTCCATTTGGTGAAGCTCAACGTCCGAAACTAACTGATTATGCAGATGGAGTGGATGTGATGCAATGGCTTTCTGAGTTAAAAATGAAGAAGGGAAAATGAAAAGTTGAACGCTAATTTGCGATTAAAATTCGTTCATTTTGAATCAATCCATTGTTATTGATGTGCAGAAAATAAATTCCAGGATTTAAATTGGATACATCAATCGTTTCGGTATTGGCGTGTTTGAATATTGGTTTTTCATTCATTACTTGTTGTCCGAGACTGTTAATAATCGCACAGCTTATTCCATCAGAGTTTTCTGAATTTGACAAATACAGAACATTTTCAGATTGATTCATGTAAATCGTTATGCTATTTTCGATTCCATTTAATTCGTCTAAGGACAGTGATGCTTTGTATTCACAATCTTGACTTGTAATATTGTATAAATTGAAAGATGCGTCTTCAAAACAGGTGAAATTATAGAGGTAATAATCAATAAATACGCCTTCAGTGCAGTCAGATTTCACTGGAAAAAGAGCGTTTGGTGAGTTTGAAGTCAATTCAAACAATCCAAATCGTTCAACTGCTTTTCCTGAAAAGATATGGCTTGAATTGTCTTGGGAATGAAAAGCAATCCAACGCAAATTGTCACCATTCATGAGAATTGTTCCAATGCTGTCAACTTCAACTATCGCGTCCAAGCATTCCACAGCAGGATCAGCATTCGCAATTGTCCACATGTCACCAACTTGTGCACCAAAATTGTACAAGACTTTAAATTCATTTTCAACCAACCAAAAAACAGTATCACCGTTGGAATAGGTGAAATTTGTGTCCATGTCCATAATCGAATGATTGAACGTATTGTTTGGTCCCGGATAAACTTGATGTTGAAACGCTGTAATTACTTGACAATTCTGTCCTAGAATAATAGAATCAGTCGCGTATTCATATTTAGTAAAACCTTGCATTCCATTTAAGTTTACATCATAGTGCCAAACAGCATCTTGATCCACCCAAACTTGAGAAAAGCTTGAAAAACATGAGAAGACAAGTGTGATAAATGAGAATAGTTTCATTGTAGCTGGTGTAAAAGTTTCAAATTTGAAGTTGTTTACACTAAACTACAATTTATTCAATTGATGATAAAATGAAATGTCAATTTTAACATTTACAATTGCTTAATTCCTTGTTATTCTTTAGTATTTTGCTAAAAAGAAGTAGTAACGTGTTTCACCTGAATTTAGTTCTTTTTTAAACACACCTACTTGAGAACTAGGTGTTTTACTTCTGTATTGTATTGTTACACGAAAACGACTAACCCTATTCCAGGCTTCACGAATTTCTTGATTAAAATTTATGTAGTATTCTGAGAATTTGGATTCAATTAGATCAACTTGTGTTTGATTAATGATTAATTCATTCTGAGAAATGACATTACAAATATCCCATTCAGTATAAAAAACAGGAAAAATATCACTTGAATATGCAGCTTCTTGATTTGGAGAAAAATAACCTATTGAAGTGCCTGAATTTTTCACTTGAAACCATCCAAATAAGCCTCCTAATGAATCTATGTATTGATAATACGTTGTTCTTATAGGCATTGAATCCCAAATGGCGTAATAATTTGTGTCAAAATTATATTCGTAAGCATTGATAAAGGTATCTGCAACTTCAAATACCAATAGATTTCCTTTTGATGAATATCCTTGTAATTGCTCAGACTCAGGTTTATCAACTTCTTTTTTACATGAAAAAACTAGTATAATACATCCTAAATAGGGTAAAAGGTATTTCATGGTTTAATATTTTTGTAATCTGTAATCTGTAATCCGTAATCCGTAATCCGTAATCCGCAATCCGTAATAGTTCTTTTTTTAAGCCACCTTCAACTTCGCCATTTTCGACTTATTGAACTGACCTTGAGCGTATTCCAATGTTACTCTAAATTCTGATTCATTCTTAGAAGGCAATTCAAACATCGCGTCAGTCAAAATTGCTTCACAGATAGATCGTAGACCACGCGCTCCTAATTTGAACTCAATGGCTTTGTCAACAATGAAATCTAGTACTTTTCCGTCAAAATTTAAACTGATGTTATCTAAATCAAACAGTTTTACGTATTGTTTTACCAATGCATTCTTTGGTTCCGTTAAAATGCGTTTCAAAGCTTCTGCATCCAATGGTTCCAAATACGTCAATACTGGAAAACGACCGATTAATTCTGGAATTAAACCAAATGATTTAATGTCAGTTGGGTTAATGTAACGTAAGAAGTTATCGCCGCTAATGTGTTCATAATCATTGCTTGAGAAACCAATTGTTTTTCGATTGACACGTGTTGCAATGATTTTTTCAATTCCATCAAAAGCACCTCCACAAACAAACAAAATGTTCTTTGTGTCGATTTGAATCATTTTTTGCTCTGGATGTTTTCTTCCACCTTGTGGCGGAACATTCACTGTTGCACCTTCTAATAATTTTAACAATGCTTGTTGCACACCTTCACCAGAAACGTCACGTGTAATAGAAGGGTTGTCGCTTTTACGCGCAATTTTATCAATTTCATCAATAAAAACAATTCCGCGTTCAGCTGCTTCAACGTTGTAATCTGCCGCTTGTAATAGGCGAGAGAGGATGGCTTCAACATCTTCACCAACATATCCTGCTTCTGTCAACACTGTTGCGTCAGCGATACAAAACGGGACATTCAACATCTTCGCAATTGTTTTTGCTAATAACGTTTTTCCTGTTCCAGTTCGTCCGACTAATACAACATTGGATTTTTCAATTTCTATGTCATCATTGGAAACCACTTGGTTCAAGCGTTTGTAATGATTGTAAACGGCAACAGACAAGGTGCGTTTTGCATCTTCTTGACCAATGACATAATCATCTAATTTCGCTTTGATCTCGGAAGGTTTGTAAACTTTTAAATCACTCGATTTCGACGTTTTTTTAGCATCGCTAACATCTTCTTCTTTGATAATAGAGTGCGCTTGAGAAACACAGCTTTCACAAATGTGACCAGAAACTCCAGCAATTAAAATCCCAACTTCTTCACGTGATCTTCCACAAAATGAACATCCGCTAGTATCCTTTTTTGACATAGTTTTTATTGAAAAAAAAGCCACTCGTTTTATCAACGAATGGACTTTTTACATTTAATCTTTTACAAATGTAGCTTATTTTGGGTTGCGAAGCAATACTTCGTCTACCATTCCATATGCTTTTGCTTCTTCAGCCGTCATCCAATAATCTCTATCTGAATCTTCCCAAACCTTCTCGTACGTTTGTTTCGAGTGAGTTGCGATGATATCGTATAGTTCTTTTTTCAATTTTTGAATTTCACGTGCGGTGATTTCAATGTCAGAAGCTTGACCTTGGGCGCCACCTAATGGTTGGTGAATCATAACACGTGCATGTTTCAATGCTGAACGTTTTCCTTCTGCACCAGCACACATTAAAACTGCTCCCATAGAAGCGGCCATTCCTGTACAAATCGTTGCAACGTCTGGTTTGATGTACTGCATTGTATCATAAATTCCCAATCCTGCATAAACAGAACCTCCAGGCGAATTCAAATAAATTTGAATGTCCTTTGTTGCATCAGTTGATTCCAAAAACAACAATTGAGCGTTGATAATATTGGCTACTTGGTCATTGATTCCTGTACCCAAGAAAATGATACGATCCATCATCAAACGTGAAAAAACGTCCATTTGCGACATGTTCAATTGTCTTTCTTCAATGATATAAGGTGTCAATGAAGAATCAATGTATGATGACACGTGCATGCTGTTCAATCCTAGATGCTTTGTGGCGTATTTTTTAAATTCGTTTCCGTCGAACATATTTTTAGTTTTAAATGAACTCTAAAGTTACTACTATTTGTAAACGCAGAGCTTTCAAATTTGGTTGGTTATCAAACAATAAATGTTAAAAAATGTATAAACAATTCAATAGCTACGCTACTCAACAATTTAATCACTTCCTTATTCAAGGATTTAAGTCAAGAAAAAATCAAGGTTTAAAAATCTTTAAATCTTTAAATCTTTGAATCATTGAATCCTTGAATCCTTGAATCTCTCAATTCTTGAACTTCAAACTTGCTTAATGTCCTTTCGCAGCCAAATATCTCTCAGCGTCAAGCGCTGCCATACAACCTGTTCCAGCTGCAGTAATTGCTTGTCTGTACGTTTTATCAGCTGCATCGCCAGCTACAAAAACTCCTGGTACATTCGTTAATGATGTTCCTGGTTTTTCATATTTGATGTAACCAACTTCGTCCAAATTGATATAGTCTTTAAAAATTTCTGTATTTGGTTTGTGACCAATTGCAACGAAGAATCCAGTACATGGAATATCAGTTTTCTCTCCTGTAACATTGTTGAACACGCGAGCACCTGTAACTCCTTGACCATCACCTAAAACCTCTTCAGTTTCAGTGTTGTACATGATTTCAATGTTAGGAGTATTGATAACTCTTTCAGCCATAATTTTTGATGCTCTAAATTCATCACGACGCACAATCATAGTCACTTTTGTACATAATTTTGATAAATAATGTGCTTCTTCGCATGCTGAGTCTCCAGCTCCAACAATTACAGTTTCTTGTCCACGATAAAAGAATCCATCACAAACAGCACAAGCCGAAACACCTCCACCTAACTGTAAGTATTTTTGCTCGCTTTCTAATCCTAAGTATTTAGCTGATGCACCAGTTGAAATGATGACAGTATTGGCATGTATTTCTTTCCCATCATCTGCCCAACATTTGTGTACATCTCCAGAAAAGTCAACTTTTGTAATGAAACCAAACCGTACATCCGTTTCAAATCGCTCTGCTTGAGCTTGTAATTCAACCATCATTGCCGGACCAGTAATTCCTTCTGGGTATCCAGGGAAGTTTTCGACTTCATTCGTAGTTGTTAATTGTCCACCTGGTTGCATTCCTTGGTACATTACTGGTTTCATATCAGCACGTGCAGCATATATTGCGGCAGTATATCCCGCAGGTCCTGAACCGATAATCAAACAGTTTACTTTTTCAATTTCACTCATTATTCTATTATTTGGATGTGTAACTTCATTTTTTTGCATCACAAATTTAATGGATTAATTGGTTTATCAGGAATGGAATGAAGCAAAATTTTTATGTGTAGGAATCCAATTATTGCTTAATAAATTCGATGCTAACGCGACGATTTGCTATACGATCTGCTTCGGTTCGTTCTGGTGAAACTTTCGGTCGTTTGTTGTCGTGTCCAACATATGACATGCGCTTGGGGCTTATGTTGTTCCGGGTTAGAAATGCATACACTGCCTTGGCTCTGTTGATTGCTAGGGAAGGTTCTGAAGAACAACAAACGTGACCATGAATCACAATGTTTAAGTTTGGGTTCACCGTCATAATATCTAGTAATTCATTCAATTCAAGGTATGACGATGGAAGGATAACAGGCAATCCAGGTTCAAACAAAACCGATAAATCAAATTCTTGATTTTCGTTGGAGTTTGTCTTTAAGAATGATTCAACAGTTTTTGTTAGTGCTGTTTTTTCTTCTGTCTTTATTGGTTCATCAATAATTGTTGGTTTCAAGATGTAGCGAACTTCCACAATTCTAAATCCTTCATCAGTATAATTAGTCGATAGTTGCGCTTCCTTTTCGCCAACAACGGTTTCAACAATTTTATTCGTTGGTTGTAAAAATGATTTCACAGCATTTAAGCGTTTTTTGGCAAGCTCCATATTGAAACGAAAAGAACTCACTGTATCAGTGTGTGCCTTTAACTCTGAGATTTGGTATTCTGATGGCATTTTTGCTTCAAATGCTTTCCATTTTTGAATTTCATCGTTTGAAATAGTCGATTCGCCAAAGGCAAAATGAAATGTGTAAGTTTGATAATTCGTTGTTGACTGAGAGAAAGTCAATGAATGAATACAAAGCGCTGTAAGAAATAAAGATGTTTTCATGGAGAAAATGTGTTTAGTTGAACATAAATTTAATACTATTTTAGTAAGTATCTATATAATATGGTTGACAGAAAATGGTTACGAAATAAGACTCTTTCAAAAAATCATTTCAGATTTACTACGGTATTATTTGTCTTTTCGATTTAAAGGAGGTATTTTTGCACCCCTTTTTTGAGAGAGAATGATGATAGACACGGAACTTTACAAAGCGAAAAAATTATACCCATTTCAAGAGAATACGGTAGTTAACATTCTTGAAGAATTAAAAAAGAATGGCAAAAATTTTAATTTGCTTTACCAACTACCAACTGGTGGTGGAAAAACTGTGATATTTTCTGAAATTGCCAAACGCTACATCGCTGATTATGGTGAAAAAGTATTGATTCTTACTCACCGAATTGAGCTTTCTGTTCAAACTTCTCAACAATTGGATGCGATTGGTATTACTAATAAAATCATCAATAGCGAAGTCAAAGAAATTCCTGATCAAGACAATTATAATTGCTTTATTGCAATGGTTGAGACTTTGAATAACCGTCTTCAAGATGATGAGAACTTTATTAAGAATGTTGGACTTGTAATTGTCGATGAAGCGCATTACAACAGTTTTCGCAAGATCTTTCAATTTTACGAAGGAGGAAATATTTTAGGAGTTACAGCAACTCCTTTAAGTAGTAATAAAGTTTTACCTCTTAACGACAACTATAATAAGTTGATGGTTGGTGAAAGTATTTCATCGTTGATTGAAAGTGGTTATTTAGCAGATGCTGATTCATATACATATGATGTAAACTTACATGGTTTGAAGATTGGTTCAAACGGAGATTTTACAGTGAGTAGTTCTGATACTGTATATGGGAACTATTTCATGCAGGAGAAATTATTGTTTGCCTACGAAGAAGTTGCAGTGGGAGATAAGACCTTGATTTTTAACTCCGGAATTGAAACATCGATTCGTGTGGAAGAAACATTTAAGAAAAGAGGCTACAAAATTCGTCACTTGGATTCAACTTTTTCAGACAAGGATAGAAAGGATGTGTTGAGTTGGTTTAAAAATACTCCAGATGCAATTTTATCGTCTGTTGGAATTTTGACAACTGGATTTGATGAACCAACGGTTCAAACGATTATATTAAATAGAGCAACGCGTTCATTGACCTTGTATCATCAAATGATAGGTCGTGGATCTCGAAAACTACCTCAAAAGGATCGTTTCAAAGTAATTGATTTAGGAAATAATGTCCGCCGATTTGGTATTTGGCAAGATTTTATCAATTGGCAAGATGCATTTCGTTTTCCTGATCGCTTCTTAGAGTCGCGTTTATCAGAATTGGAAGATGTTGAATTCGAAGTTGAATTTGAATTTCCTAAAGGAATGTCAGACGTATTGAATACTGAAATGCTCGATGCTTTTAGTATCAAGGATGTGTATTACGAAGCGATTGACAATGGTGAGAAGGGAAAAATTGCCGTTGATTTGTCGCTGGAGAACCATTTTGAAGTCATCAAAGAAGCTGCAACGGATTATTACCATGGTTTGGACTTGGTTGAGTCTATTCAGGAGCACATCGAACACAGGTTGAAGCATTACACAAAGTGTATCTCTAAGAGTACCAATAATTATTTCAAATACTTGATGGAAACGTATAACAGACAATTGCGTCAGAAATTACGTCAAGTGTTGGACGACGAATAATTGTTTTAGAAAATCAATTCTAACGTTGCTGTATCACCAACTGGTGTGATAGCAGATTTAAGTCCAGTAATACTTCCATTATTGATGAAGTAATTAAAGGAATACAATGTCCCGCCATCGTTCACACAATAAAACGTGGTGTCAAACGCGCCACTAAAACTTTGAAATCCACCCGGACAACATTCTTCACAATCCTGTTTTCCATCTTCGCGCGCAATATTTAAATTGTTACCAGCAGAGTTGCTCACTAAATGAATTTTCGCCCAGCCTTTTGTCGTTGTGAAATAGTGAAAGTAATTCGCTTGTTCAACCGATAGATCAGAGAAATAGATCGTTTCATTCAAAGAAAAATGATTGTCTTTAGTTATTAATAATGTCAATGAAGCAAATTTATCGCGTGTCATTTTGAAGTTAAAATTCCCGTTTTCATCTGTTGTATAGGTCGAAATGTATTCCAATTCTGTTGTTCCAGCAGTTGTTTTATAAACTTCAATCGATGCGTTTTTTACAGGTTCATTGATCGATTGTGTGTAGAGAGTGCCATTTATTTCAAATTCAGTCAAACCTTTTTTACACGAAAAAAGCAAAGAAATAAACAAAAAAGAAAGTGTGAATAACTTCATGATAATACCGTTTTAGTGGGACTAATATAAAAAAATAGCGAATAAAAGTGATTGGAATTAACATTTCAAATGTTAATAAATATTCCGGCGCTCAAATAAAAATGTTTGTTCGTTTGAAAAATGTTTCATTATATTCGCTTCAATAATATTTAAAACTCTATTACTTATGTCAGAAAATTTAGATTCAGCAGCTGGTGCAAAAAGACCAGGATTTTTAACAGTATTGTGCATTTTAACTTTTATTGGTTCTGGATTGGGACTTCTTGGAGGTTTATTAGGCCTTATTGGAACTTCATTTTTACCTATGTTTACAACGCAAGGTACAATGGTTGTTCAAATTATTGGAGTAATTGCAGCAGGTTTATGCTTGTTTGGAGCAATTAAAATGTTTGGCTTGTACAAACAAGGATTTATGTTGTATTTAACTGGAGCGGTTCTTGGAATTATCGGTTCAATTGTTAGTGCTTTAACAATAAATTCAATGGTATCAGAAATGACAAGTTCTGTAGAAGGATTAGAAGGAATGGACGCTGAATTCAGTAGTGCATTATCTAACTCTGCTGCTGAAATGGCTTCTGCTGCAGCTTGGACAGGTGTTGCAACAACTGTTGTTATCAACGTATTGTTTGTAATTCTTTACAACGTTAATCGTAAGCATTTAGTGAAATAATTTTCATTATACATTTTTGAAATGCCTGATTTCTTTGATTTCAGGCATTTTTGATTTTTAGACAATACATGGATATTTTAGACGAAACAACTGAATTTATAGAGCTTAGAGAAAAGAAACGACCCGTTTTTTTAACGGTGCTTTGCATTCTAACTTGGGTAGGTTCTGGAATAGGTCTTTTTTATGGTTTAATTCTTTTGTGGTCTTATGCCATGTTCAATGGATTGTTTAAGAGTTTGAAGACAAGCAATGTAGCAGATGCAAATTCAGCGTTCGCTTTTGTGTTTTGGCTGGCAATGGGTGTGCTAGCCGGAAGTATTATCTGTGCTTTAGCTGCGGTGTTAATGTTTCGACAAAAAAAGGTTGGGTATTATATCTATATTTTTGGTCAAGTAATTCCGATTATTATTACATTTTTCTCATTTTTATCAATCAGTAATGGAAGTAATAATGATGGTTTTCCTATCGTAATGACGGTACTTAGTATGATTTTCCCAGTGGCCTTCATCATCATGTATGGTGTCAATTTAAAACACATGAATAAATAAAAACAAATAACAACAAAGAATGGAAGATACAAATGATTTATTAGATCCTGCAGCAGGTTCAAATAACTATGGTTTAGGTAAACCATTACCAAATGCAACCGCAACATTAGTCCTTGGAATATGCTCGATCGTAGGGTGTTTGTTTTACGGAATACCAGGATTAATCTGTGGAATTATTGCATTGATATTGCATCAAAAAGATAAAAAATTGAATGCAACAGATCCTGCAGCTTACGCAGCTTCATATAAAAATGCCAAAGCAGGATATGTTTGTGCAATTATCGGAACTTCTTTGTCCGCACTTTATTTCATTACTATTTTGTTTGCATTTATTTTCGCATTTAGCGTAGCTGGTGCTCGATTTTAATTGAACGCAAATGTTACGTTGTTCCTGGAAAGAATCCTTTGGTATAGATTGCTTCTTTTGTGGGTTTCAACGTGGATTTTACTTGATATGTCAAGGTGATGTTTTAGGCAGTTTAGCAGTTTTCCCTGCTTTACTGCCTTTTTTATTTGTACTCATTTTTACCATTTTACATCTTTTCATTCAATTCAAACATGGTGCGAAAATCATTGTTACGGGATTTTCAGTAACCGTAGCAATTATGCTCATTCATTTCACTGTAAAGCTAATTACAGGTGCTGCCTACCATTAATTTCTTACATCATTGATTGATCTGTAATTATTTTTGACTCATTGGATTGATAGAATGTGATTTAAACCGTAATTTTAGTGAATGAAAACTATAGGACTGTTATTGACATTTTGTGCATTCCAATTTATCTCCATTGCGCAAGACAAACTCATTATCTTTTTTAAGGATAAAAACTCCAATCAAGCCATTGAATTCTCCGATTTAGCGTTGAAACGTAGAGCTAAAAACAACGTTCATATAGATGAATACGATTTTCCTGTTTCGTCAACGTACATTCAAGAATTGCAGCAAGTTGGAACTGTTTTAAACGTATCTAGATGGATGAATGCCATCAGTTTCTCAACAGAATTAACCGATTCTGAATTGATGAATCAATTTTCATTTATTTCTTCCATCAAACGTTATACATCGGTAACAAAAACTAAAATCAATAAGGAACTGGAAAGTGGAACGAAATCTCTGGATTATGGTGCTGCATTTGAACAAATCGACCAAATTGGGTTGAATTGCTTGCATGATTTAGGGTTTACTGGTCAAGGAGTCTATTTGGCAGTGATTGATGCTGGATTTGTCAATATGGATAACATCAATTATTTTGATTCGCTGTATTTGGAAAATCGAATGACTGATTCGCATGATTTTGTAAATAATGCATCTATCTACGACTATTCAAATCATGGTACTTATGTGAGTTCGTGCATTGTTGCTGAAAAAGGAAATCCAAATCGATATATTGGAACAGCAAAAGATGTTCAATTGGCATTGTACGTAACAGAAGACATTTTATCTGAAACAGAATTGGAAGAATTTAATTTGGTTGCAGCTCTTGAACGTTGTGATTCTGTAGGAATTGATGTTGTAAATATTTCTTTAGGCTATACCGATTTTGATGATGCTGGAACAAGTCATCCTTATTCAGATTTTGATGGACAAACCACAATCGCGGCACAAGGAGTAAACATTGCTTATACAAAAGGTATTGTTGTTGCAGCTTCTGCAGGCAATTCCGGGCCAGGAACAATTGGTACTCCATGTGACGCTGATTATGCATTGTGCGTAGGTGCTATTGATGAATTTGGCGATTATGCAAATTTTTCATCAGTCGGACCAGCTGCGGATAATCAAGTGAAACCAGATGTTGTTTCACGCGGCAGAGATGCTTGGTTAATAGATTCAGATGGAATTTTGACACAAGCAAATGGAACTTCGTTTTCTTCACCAATCATGGCTGGAGCAATTGCATGCTTAGTTCAAGCACATCCAACAAATACTGTAGATCAAATTATGAATGCTATTCGCATGAGTGCAAGTCAATTCAATTCACCAGATATCTATTTGGGTTACGGTATTCCAGATTTTTGTGTCGCACATGATATTTTAACAAACAGTGCGTCTGTGCATGATTTCAAACAGTTTGAGTTCTCCGTTTTCCCAATACCTGCGTCTGAAAAAGTGAGTGTGCGATCAGGTTTAAATGGTGAAATCAAAATCACTATTTATGATTTGAAAGGCGTCAAAATTCTTTCAAAAAATATCCTGCAAGGAAATGAATCGACAGAAATTGATTTGACGCAATATCCAGCTGGAACTTACTCTTTAGAGTTAAAACACGTTGAATCAGGAGTATCAATGATAAAACAAATAGTTGTTTCAAAATAATGATTTGAACAGTTTATACGTTTTTAATACTTTTCAAATCTTCACGATTGCCCGATTTAAACTCTAGGAGCTCAGTGAAAAATTCTTTGAAATTTTGTGCGATTTGTATTCATTTTTCTAAACAATAGATGTAATCTCATTATTGGTATGCTTTTTATCACGACTTGTTAACAAAATCACTCTATTTCTGGCACTTTTCTTAACTTTGAAAAAAATACTTTCAGAATGTCAGACGATAAGAAAATAATCTTTTCAATGGTAGGTGTTTCAAAGAATACACCTCAAGGAAAACAAGTCATCAAGAATATTTACCTTTCATTTTATTACGGTGCCAAAATCGGAATTATTGGTTTGAATGGTTCGGGTAAATCAACAGTAATGAAAATTATTGCTGGTTTGGATTCATCGTACCAAGGTGATGTCGTTTTTTCTCCAGGATATACAGTTGGATATCTTCCTCAAGAGCCAGATTTGGACTTGAAGAAAACGGTGAAAGAAATTGTGATGGAAGGCGCACAAGAAACGGTTGATGTACTAAAAGAATACGAAGAGATTAACAATGCATTCATGGATGAAGATGTCCTGAATGATCCAGATAAAATGGATAAATTGATTGCACGTCAAGGTGAAGTTCAAGATAAAATTGATGCGTTAGACGCATGGGAATTGGATTCAAAATTGGAACGTGCGATGGATGCCTTGAGATGTCCGCCTGATGATCAATTGATTGAAACTCTTTCTGGTGGTGAGAAACGTCGTGTTGCATTATGTCGTTTATTGCTGAAAAATCCTGATATTCTATTATTGGATGAGCCTACCAACCACTTGGATGCTGAGTCGATTGAATGGTTGGAGCAGCATTTACAACAATACAAAGGAACGGTAATCGCTGTCACTCACGATAGATATTTCTTAGACAATGTAGCTGGCTGGATTCTTGAGCTTGATAGAGGAGAAGGAATTCCATGGAAAGGAAATTACACTTCTTGGTTGGAACAAAAAGGTGAGCGTTTGAAGGAAGAGGAAAAATCTGAATCCAAAAGACAAAAAGTGCTTGCTCGAGAGTTGGAATGGGTTCGAATGAATCCGAAAGGGCGACATGCTAAGAATAAGGCCAGAATTGCCAATTATGACAAAATGTTGGCTGAAGACGTGAAATCGAAAGATGATATGTTGGAGATTCCAATTCCAAATGGTCCACGTTTGGGAACGAATGTAATTGATGCCGTGAATGTAGCGAAAGCATTTGGAGATAAATTATTGTATGATAATTTGAACTTCAACCTTCCACCAGCAGGAATTGTTGGTGTTGTTGGACCGAATGGAGCTGGTAAAACAACCATCTTCAAAATGATTATGGATGAATTACAACCTGATGGCGGTGAATTCAAAGTTGGAGAAACAGTGAAATTGGGATATGTTGATCAAACACATAAGGATATTCACCCAGACAAATCAGTATTTGATGTCGTTTCTGATGGATTGGAATATGTGGAAGTTGGAAATCAAAAAATCAACTCGCGTGCTTATTTATCTAAATTCAACTTTAGTGGTTCAGATCAAAACAAGAAAGTTGGTGTGCTGTCTGGAGGTGAGCGAAATCGTTTGCATTTAGCGATGACCTTGAAAACTGAAGCGAATGTATTGTTATTGGATGAGCCGACGAACGACATTGATGTGAATACATTGAGAGCCTTGGAAGAAGGAATTCAAAATTTTGCAGGTTGTGCTGTGGTAATTTCTCACGATAGATGGTTCTTGGATAGAATTTGTACACATATCCTAGCATTTGAAGGAGATTCTCAAGTGTATTGGTTTGAAGGATCATACTCAGAATACGAAGAAAACAGAAAGAAACGTTTGGGCGACTCTGGACCTAAACGAGTGAAATACAGAAAATTGGTGTAATATGGATCCACTTCATGGAATTACTTTAGAGCGAATGGTGAAAGAGCTCGAAAACAAATATGGATGGGAACATTTGGGCTATTTATTGCCATTTAATTGTTTCAACAATAATCCGACTTTAAAAAGTAGTTTGAAATTCTTGCGCAAAACTCCTTGGGCGCGAGAAAAAGTGGAGAAATTGTACATAGAACGAATAATCAATAAAGAGAATTAACATAGGAAATTAAAAATTAAGAATGAAAAATTAAGAATTGGTTTTATATCAATTGAAGTCATTTTTCATTTTTAGTTTAAAAAATAGTAATCTGAGAATTTGAGCTTGAATGTTTGAGCGAGAGCCATTTTTCATTCTTAATTTTTCATTTTAAATTTATTAAACAGATGTCAGTAAGAAATTTAGAACCAAAACAATTGTGGAATCATTTTGCAGATTTGAATGCAGTTCCTCGTCCATCAAAAAAAGAAGAGAAAGTGATTCAGTTCATGCTCGATTTTGGAAAATCATTGGGATTGGAGACGAAAACGGATGCTATTCAGAATGTAATCATCAAAAAACCTGCATCGCCAGGTATGGAAAATCGCAAGACGGTCATTTTACAGTCGCATTTAGATATGGTGCACCAAAAAAACTCTGACACTGTATTTGATTTCGAAACACAAGGAATTGACATGTTTGTGGACGGGGATTTTGTGAAAGCAAATGGTACAACATTGGGAGCTGACAATGGAATTGGTGTTGCAACAATAATGACTGTATTGGCGTCTACTGATATTGAACATCCAGCAATCGAAGCAATGTTTACAATTGATGAAGAAACAGGGATGACTGGAGCAATGCAGTTGGATGGTTCAAATTTCCAAGGAGAAATCTTATTGAATTTAGATACTGAAGATGACGATGAGTTATCGATAGGATGTGCTGGAGGTATTGATACGAATACGAAATATACCTTTGAATTAGAGAATTGTTCTGATAGTTCGGTTTATTTGGAAATATCTTTGCGTGGATTGCTCGGCGGGCATTCTGGAATGGATATTCACAAGGGAAGAGGCAATGCGAATAAACTAATGAATCGCTTGTTATATCAGTTGGTTTCGTTGACACCATTTCAGTTGATTTCAATTGATGGAGGAAGTTTGAGAAATGCCATTCCACGTGAGTCAACAGTTGTTATTGCAGTAGAAAAAGAAATTTTACCAACAGTTCAACAACACATTGAAGCTATTTCAAATCAACTGATTGCAGAATATCGTTCAATCGAGAAAGCAATGAACTTTAGTGTGAAACCAATTGAGTCTTCAGCGAAAGCATTGAAGCATGATGATTTGATTCGCTTGCTGAATACAATTTATTCTGTTCCGAATGGAGTCTTTAGAATGAGTCCAGACATGAAAGATTTGGTGGAAGCATCTACAAGTTTGGCACGAGTGATTTTAACAGAAGGATCATTCGTTACGCAATCTTTGCAAAGAAGTAGTGTGGATTCAACAAAGGATGATGTTGCAAATGCAGTTCGTGCATCTTTTGAAAATATGGGATGTGCAGTTGTTCAAACAGGAGATTATCCAGGATGGCAACCAAATCCAAATTCTGAAATCTTGACAATCATGCATCAGTTGTATGTGAAACGATTCAACGAAGAACCACAAATCAAAGCGTGTCATGCAGGATTAGAATGCGGAATTTTAGGAAAACATTTACCTGGAGTCGACATGATTTCTTTTGGTCCAAATATTAGCGCTCCTCATTCACCGGATGAAACAGTTCAAATTTCTTCTGTTCAAAAATTCTGGGGATTCTTTTTAGAAGTATTGAAAGAAACACCAATGAAAGGTTAGGAGTGGAGAAGTCGCCAAATCAACAGCTCATCGAATTAGCGAATATGAAAATGCCTTTTGGCAAATTCCAAGGTCGCTATTTAGTTGATTTGCCTGAACATTATGTCGTTTGGTATCATTCAAAAGGTTTTCCAGCCGGAAAATTAGGTGAACAATTAGCCATAATTTATGAAATAAAAGTCAATGGATTGGAACATTTGATCCGTCCATTGATAAAAAAGTAAGATTTTTTTAAATCTTAATAATTTACATGTAAAATATTGTTTGCCAGCACCTTAAGTGGTTTTAACTAATCTTGTACTTAATTAAATAGTTTACATATTTCAATTTTTTTTTATTTTTTTGAAACATTCTGAAAAAGAGTGCCGTAAATGGCTCTGTAACTTGTTTGAAAATAAAATAAAAAATTACGATATGATTAATAACATTATTAAAAGAGCAGAGTATAAGTTATCTCAACACAGACAATTAGGGAGACAAAGCAACATGTCAATTTTTGAAGTTGCTAATTTGTACGATACTTTGAAAAAAGGTCAATCCATGAAAGAGTCAACTCAGCCATCGAAATTTAATTCATTTTTGTTTAGTGAGAACTAAATAAAACTTAGATATAGTAAGGGATTCAATGATGAGTCCCTTTTTTTGTGCTCAATAGTTTGTAAATTGATTTACAATTGTTAATTTTATCAAAACAACAACAGTTTACAAATGTCAATTCAAGAAAGATTGCAATTGGTTTTGAAGATGCACAATTTAACTCCGTCATCGTTTGCAGATCAAATTGGTGTGCAGCGCTCAAATATAAGTCATGTGTTAAGTGGGAGAAATAAGCCTAGCTTGGATTTTTTAGAGAAGATACTCTTAAATTTTCCACGTGTCAATGCGCATTGGTTGGTGACAGGAGAAACACCTAAAGAGCAAATCGCTGAAGTTAGTGAACTAAAATCTTCTGCAGATTTAGAGAGAGAGGAGTCTGATGCTCAAAAAACCAATGAATATAAGATTACCAAAATAGTCACTTTTTATTCGGATGACAGTTTTGAAGTGGCTTATCCAAAGCGATGATGTTTGTTTAATGCATAATTACTCCCGATCCAACAAGTTCATCTTGTAGATAGAATGCTGCAAATTGACCAGGTGTAATGCCTTTTTGCTTGTTCTTAAACAAAATGTACAATCCATCGTCTTCTAGAATCAATGTTGCACGCTGTGATGCTTGTCTGTAGCGAATCTTTACATCACACTCTAAAGTATCACCTAGCGACTTTAATTTATGATTTAAGTTAATCCAATGAACTTCCTTGTTATCAATCTTTAACGCGTATTTATTTAGTCCAGGATGACTATCGTTTTGACCAGAATAAACAGTGTTGGTGTCAGTATCAATCTCTATGACAAATGAAGGGTTTGGTCGTCCTCCAATGTGCAATCCTTTGCGCTGTCCAATAGTATAGTAATGCGCTCCTTGGTGTGTCGCAACCGCTTTGCCAATTGTTGGTGTGTAATTAAATGGGGCAGCAAGCGATTTTACATTGTTCAATGTTGGTTCAAGTGAAAAATAATCAGTGTACATTTGTAAACTATCATCGACTTCAATTACATCTCCCTGAATTGGCTTCAATTTTTGCTGTAAAAATGTTGGCAAACTAATTTTCCCTACAAAGCAAAGTCCTTGTGAGTCTTTCTTTTCAGCTGTAACCAATCCCATTTTAAGAGCAATTTCTCTCACTTGTGGTTTTTGTAGTTCGCCCACTGGAAACAATGCTTTCGAAAGTTGTTCTTGACTCAATTGACATAAGAAGTAGGATTGATCTTTGTTTGGATCTTTGCCTGTTAATAAGCCTACCGAACCATCTTCATGGTCAATTCTTCTGCAATAGTGTCCTGTAGCGACGTAATCTGCACCTAATTCCATTGCTGCCTTTAAAAAGACATCGAATTTAATTTCTCTATTGCAAAGTACATCAGGGTTAGGAGTTCTTCCTGCTTCGTATTCAGCAAACATATAGTCTACAATCCGTTCTTTGTATTCTTTGCTTAAGTCAATGACTTGAAATGGGATTCCGAGCTGTTGTGCAATCAATAAGGCATCGTTGGAGTCATCAATCCATGGACAATCATCGGAAAGTGTAACAGATTCGTCGTGCCAATTACGCATAAACATTCCAATAACCTCATATCCTTGCTCGATTAATAGGTGAGCTGCGACGCTTGAGTCAACACCTCCAGATAGTCCTACAACAACTCTTTTCATGGTGCAAATTTACGATATTTATTGTTTTCGAATGCTATTTACATTTGTAAACTATGTAATTTTATTGTCATTTAACAGTTTATAACAATTCATAGCGTATTGAACTACTATTTTTTTTTGTTAATTTGTAATCAATGAAATGGACCTTACTTATTTGTTGTCATCTTTTTGTGTTTTCTGCTTTCAGTCAGAAATGTGATCAGGTGTTGTTAAAAGGAAAAGTAAAGGATACGATCCGTCCTCAAGGCTTTTACAACTTAATGGTGGTGAACAGAACTACAGGAAAAGGTGTCTTTGGTCAACCAAATGGAACATTTTCAACGTATGCTAGTCCAAATGACTCTGTGACAATCTCCGTGAAAAATTACTCTTTGATACAATTAACTGTCTTGCCTGATTCTAATTGTCAAAGCATTCATACTTTTTACATCGAAGGAAACACACAATATGTTGCTGAAGTCGTTGTGAAACCTCTTAAGACATTGGAGCAAATCCGTGAAGAGCGAGAATCTTTGGCTTTGAGAGAAACGCGACAAGTTACTGGAATTGAAGTCATGCAGAGTCCAATTACGGCTTTGTATCAAGCATTTTCTAAGAAAGAACAAAGTAAGCGGAAAGTGGCAGAAATGGAGTACGCAGATGATCAGCGTCAAGTTGTGAAAGAATTGTTACGTATTTATGTTGCTTACGACGTTGTTTCCTTAACAGAAGATGATTTTGACGAGTTCATTTACTTCTTAAATGTGAATCCAGATTTCTTACGCACAGCGTCTGAATATGAATTGATTGAATTTATTAAAGGAAAATACGAGCATTTTGTGCGCATGAGACGATGAACAAGGTGACGGTATAAAGAGTTTAATTGCTCAATTTGTATTTCACTTTTCATTCTTCACCTTTAACTTTTCATTAGTCGAAAAAAAATCCCCGATCAGCTGACCGAGGATTCTCAAATTCTTTTTATTTATTGTTTGTTGAGTTCTTCAACTCTTTTCTGACGTTGCATAGGGTTCTCATTCGTCTTTTGCTCCTTGAAGAGTTCAAATCGAGTAGGAACATCGACTGATGGCCAGCTATTGTTGCCTAAATCCGTGTCTGCTGTTTCTAAGTAAGGATCTAGTCGCATAGAGCTTACTTCCTTAGTGAAGTGGAATACTTTGGATACATTCACTTCATCTTTGCGCCAAATTTCAGCTGGAATGCGGATGATTTCTTCTGAGTCATCAATGAATTTTACCCGAATGATCAATGGCATCAACAATCCACCAATGTTTTTAAAGTTCACTTCGTAGAAATGATAGTTGGCATCCAATAAAGCTTGATCTTCTTTACTCAACTTCTTTTGAAAATCAGCATATTCTTTTTGATCCAATGCGTCTACTTCAAATTTATCGTGTTTAGCATAGAAATCATCAATGTCAGCATCTCGTTCATTCACGGTTTCTTTGATTGATTCTTTATTACGAATATCACCAATGAATTGGTCGCGCTCATCGTTTGCTTTTCTAGCGTTTGCTTTTTCTTTTTCTGGATTACCAGTGTTTAATTGGAAATGCTTTACGCTTTCTAGAGAAATGTCGCAATGTTCAGTTGTGTAAAACCATCCTCTCCAAAACCAATCTAGGTCAACAGCAGAAGCATCTTCCATTGTTCTGAATAAATCTGCTGGTGTTGGATGTTTGAATGCCCAACGCTCACAATATGTTTTAAAGGCATAGTCAAACAATTCTCTTCCCATAATCGTTTCTCTGAGGATATTCAACGCCGTTGCAGGTTTTCCGTAAGCATTGTTTCCAAATTGCCATATCGACTCAGAATTGGTCATAATAGGAGAGATGTGACTTTTATCACCACGCATGTAGTCAGCAATTAAATAAGCTGGACCTCTTCGAGATGGATACCCGCGTTCCCATTCTTGCTCTGTCAAATATTGAACAAAAGTATTCAATCCTTCGTCCATCCAAGTCCATTGACGTTCGTCTGAATTAATGATCATAGGGAAGAAGTTGTGTCCTACTTCGTGAATAATGACACCCCACATTCCATATTTTTCTTGCTCACTATACGTTCCGTCTGGTTCAGGTCGACCACCATTGAAACAAATCATTGGGTATTCCATTCCAATCCATTTAGAATGTACAGATATTGCGACTGGATAAGGATAATCAATCGTGTATTTTGAATAAGTTTTAATCGTGTGTGCGACTAACTTTGTTGAATAGCGTTCCCAAAGCGGATTTCCTTCCTTTGGATAATAAGACATACAAAGTACATTCTTTCCGTTAACAGCTTGGTTTTGTGCGTCCCAAATGAATTTTCTTGAAGTAGCAAAAGCAAAATCACGAACATTTGTCGCTTTAAATTTCCACGTTTTAGTTCCTGTTGCTTTGCTCTTTTCTGCTTTCTCTGCTTCTTCTTGTGTAACAATTAAAACGGGAGCGTCAGCAGTTCTTGCTTTCTTCAGTCTATTTCTCTGCTCAGCAGATAATACAGTGCTTTCGTTTTGCAATTCACCAGTTGCACCAACAATATGGTCAGCAGGAACGGTAATGTTTACTTCGTAATCACCGAATGGAAGCGCAAATTCTCCAGCTCCAAGGAATTGTTTATTTTGCCATCCTTCAACATCGTTGTACACGCACATGCGAGGAAAGAATTGAGCGATAGTGTAAAGATAATTTCCTTCTTGTTCGAAGTATTCATACCCTGAGCGACCGCCAATTTTCATTCGGTCGTTGATGTTGTACCACCATTTTACTTTGAAGCTCACACTTGTGTTAGGTGCCAAAGGTTTATCTAATTCAATTCTCATCATCGTATTGTTGATAGAATAAGTCATTTTTTGACCAGAACTAGAAGTGATTTCTTCAATTTTAAATCCACCATCAAAATCAAAAAATAAGCGCTTAACGTCGCCAATATTGTGAAAATCTTCCATTTTCTCCACATTGATTAATCTTGAATCAGAATTTTCAAGCGAGCGCATATTTTGATCCAATTGCAACCATAAATAAGTTAATTTATCTGGAGAATTATTGGTGTATGTAATTGTTTCAACTCCGTGAATTTGTTGCTTATCATCATCCAAACGAAGATCAATTTTATAATCTGCTTTTTGTTGGTAATAATTGTGTCCAGGCGCACCGGCTGCGTTGCGATATTCATTTGGTGTTGGCAATTGTTCTCCTAATTGAGCAAACTTACTTTGAGAAAAACCAAATAATGGTAAAAGAAGAATTGGAATTATAAAGTATTTCATGGTTTTGTCGTTTCTAGTTTAAATTCTTGCTGTTTTTGATTGAAGAGAAAAGCTACCGTCACTTTTTCTTTGAGATTGATAAATGTCAATTTATTTTGTTGTTCATGATTATGATCAATCATGATATCAAATACTGCTTTTATTTCTGGATGAAATTGAATCGGTTGAGATTCATAATAAAAATGAGTCATTCCTGTGTTGAGTACTTCGAATCCTTGAAATGCAAACAGACAATGTTCATTTCCCATGTCAATTTTAAAATGCTTCAACACTTCATCTGAAAGACTGAGTTGCATCATTTTATCGTTCGAATATGACTCTAAATGATTGACGGTCATTCCTTGTTCACTTAAAGTATGCTCGAAGTCATGGGAAGAAACAGAAATTGTCACTTGTATTGTATTTGTTTGCCAATTGTATTCCGCTTCAGCGAAGGCAAAATGATATTCATGTGCTTGTAAATTTTTTGTTCCAAGCAAAACAAGAAAACTGAGGAGAGTAATTAATTTCATTATAGTCTTTAAGCATGCTAATTTAAGTATTATTTTTGTCTGCGAAAAACCGCTTGTCACATTGTCGACAAGAAACTGAAAAATAAAGAATTATGAATGTTGGAGTAGTAGGATACGGGAATTTAGGGTCATCTATTGTTGATGGATTGGTTGTTTCAAATTACAATGGAGCAATATATACATCAAAAAGAAATTGGAAAAATACCAATCAACCCTATCCTGAGAAAGTATGTTACACAACTTCCAATCAAGATTTAATAGAAAATTGTGAGATCATAATCATTGCGCTCAAACCTTACAATGTCATTGCGTTTTTAACAGAATATGCTCACCTTTTAGATGCGTCAAAACACACTATTATTAGTGTTGCAACTGGAATTACATGCGTAGAGATGTCGAATGTAATAAAAGGTGTTGATGTGTTTAGGGCAATGCCAAATACCGCAATTGCAGTCAATGAATCAATTACAGCAATTTGTGATTTTACGGATTCTTTGCAACGTAGAGAAACTGTCGATACAATTTTTCAAAGTGTTGGAACTGTTGTTTGGATCAATGAAGAATTGATGGAATCTGCAACTGTACTCGGTGCATGTGGAATTGCGTATGTGTTGCGATTTATGCGTGCAATGATTCAAGGTGGTATTGAAGTTGGTTTTGACGCGAAGACTGCTACGCAAATCGTTGCACAAACGATCAAAGGAGCTTCACAACTTATAATCGAAAACAATTCACATCCTGAAGAGGAAATTGATAAGGTGACAACACCGAAAGGATGTACCATTGTTGGACTTAACGAAATGGAACACAGTGGGTTTAGTTCTGCTTTGATCAAAGGGATTGTCACTTCTTATGCAAAGATCAGTAAATAGTGTTTGTGAATAACATTTCAGTGAATCTCTAAAGGATTTGTCGAAATTCCTGCGATTTTTAGTTAAATTGCAGGAAATAAACAAACTATGAAATCAAAAATTACGCTCATTGGAGTAGTGTTTCTTGCGCTCTCCGCAGGAATTGTACGCTCTCAAGAACAAATCTCTCTTATTAAAAACCATCTTGTTGCTCATCTCTCAGAGATAGGATTGACGAAAGCTGATTTATCTGAATTGGAAATTACGTCAACAGCAAGTTCTCAATCAAAAGATGCGCAACATGTCTATTTGCGACAATTAATCAATGGAGTCCCATTAACAAATGGAACGGGTACTGCTGTTGTTAAAAACGGGAAAGTCATTCATTTTACAAGTCAATTTCGTTCTTTATCGAATACTGATGTTGCAACTCCAGCTTTATCGAACATCGATGCTTTAAAAGTTGGATTTTCTGCTGCTGGACAAACTTTTGTTGCGCCTCCAACGTTGATGTCTTCTGACACAGAATTGGATGCATACTTGTACGAAGGTGGCTCGTATTCCAAAGAAAATATTCCGGTTCGTTTGATGTACTTATTTCTAAATGGAAAAAATCAATTGGTTTGGGATATTAGTATTGCGACAAAAGATGATTGGTGGAGTATGAAAATTTCAGCAAACACAGGTGAATTGCTATTGAAAACAAACTGGATTCAACATTGTCAATTTGACCATGATTCTGAATTGAATAGTCACTCAACACATAAACATACTCAACAAGCATTTGCTCCAATGCCACCTCCGGGTGCTGATCAATATATGGTGTATGCTTTACCGACGATTAGTCCAAGTCATGGAAATCGTGAGTTAGTTGTCAATCCTTCAGATCCAACCTTTTCTCCTTTTGGTTGGCATGATGACAATGGAGTAGCAGGCGATGAATACACGATAACAAGAGGAAATAACGTGTTTGCTTCAGATGATATTGATGATGATGATATTCCTGGTTATTCTCCTGATGGAAGCGCCGTTTTGAATTTTAATTTCCCATATGATTCAGCAGTTGGTGTTCAAGGAAACTTGGATGCTGTTGTAACTAACTTGTTTTATATGAACAATATGTTGCACGACATTTGGGCTTATTATGGATTTGATGAAGAGAGTGGAAATTTCCAACAAACAAATTATACTGGTTTGGGATTAGGAAGTGATTACGTGAATGCAGATGCTCAAGATGGTAGTGGGACAAATAATGCCAACTTTGGAACACCGCCTGACGGTTCAAATCCACGCATGCAAATGTATATTTGGTCTACGAATGCAAATGATATCTTAACCGTAAACGACCCTGCAAGCTTGGCTGGTTCATATGGTTCAACCATTGCAGGTTTTGGACCTCCAGTTCCAACTGTTCCAATTACTGAAGATATCATTTTAGTCGATGATGGAACGGCACCAACTACAAACGGTTGTGAACCAATTGTGAACGCTGCTGAAATCAACGGGAAAATTGCTTTAGTGAGAAGAGGAGTTTGTCCGTTTGTGGATAAAGTTCAATTTTGTCAAGATGCTGGAGCTGTTGCTGTTATTGTCATGAACAACGTTGCGGGTGCTACATTTTCAATGGGAGGAACATCTTCAACAATAACGATTCCTTCATTGATGATTTCTCAAAGTGATGGAAATGTATTTGAAGCAATGTTAAATAGTGGTACTCCAATCAATGCAACAATTGGTGGAACGGTAGATTTAGTAGCGAAAGATTCTGATTTTGATAATCTTGTCATTGCACATGAGTATGGTCATGGAATTTCGAATCGACTAGTTGGAGGTGGAGATAATACAAGTTGTTTGCACAACGAAGATCAAATGGGAGAAGGTTGGTCTGATTGGTTTGGCTTGATGGTAACAATGAAACCGGGTGATTTGAGTACTGATCCAAGAGGAGTTGGAACATACGTAACTGGAGCAGCAAATAATGCGGTTGGAATTAGACCAGCAGCTTACTCGACAAGTTTCGCTGTCAATGACTATACATATGCTAATACCAATTCAGGTGTTTCTCAACCTCATGGAATTGGATTTGTCTGGGCTACAATGTTATGGGATTTGACTTGGGCACTGATTGATGAATATGGATTTGATCCGAATGTAAAGGCAGGTACAGGTGGAAATAACATTGCAATGAGCTTGGTTATGGAAGGTTTGAAATTAACCAACTGTGAACCTGGTTTTGTGGATGCACGAGATGGCATTTTGGCTGCAGATGAATTATTGTACAATGGTGATAATAAATGCCTTATTTGGGAAGTATTTGCAAATAGAGGATTAGGCTTGTCTGCAGATCAAGGCGATTCTGACAATAGAAGTGATCAAGTAGAGGCATTTGACACACCAGAATGCATTGAGGCGGGAGCAGGAGTAATGGAGAACAACTTGAACTTGGCGAAAGTTTATCCAAATCCTACGAAAGATGAATTGACAATCAAATTTGTAAAGAACAATCGTGCAGATGTAATTCGATTGATTGATTTACGAGGAAATGAAATTTTAGTGGTTGAAAACAATGGTTTGAATCAATTAAATATTGATGTTTCTAACATTGCTTCAGGAATGTATTTGTTGCAATTGCAAAACGAGCATGGAACAAGAACTGTCGAGATTGTAAAGAATTAAGCTGAGAATGTAGAAGACAAAAAAAATGCTGACATTTCTGTCAGCATTTTTTTTTGAATTGATTTTCTTATTTCACCAATGTCATTTCGTCTACCAAATTTGTAGCCCCATAACACTTGTCAACCAACCACAATACGTAACGAATGTCACATACAATTGTACGTTGGATTTCAGTGTCAAAGTAATAATCTCCTGACATTGCTTCCCAGTTTCCATCAAAAGCAACTCCGATTAATTCACCGTCTCCATTGATTGTAGGAGAACCAGAGTTTCCACCTGTGATATCATTGTTTGTCAAGAAGTTCACTACTAAGTTTCCTGTTGCTTTATCAGCATATTGACCGTAGTTTTTATTTTTCCATTCTTCTTTGATGCGAGTATCAACAACAAACTCAGGATTTGTAGGATCTTCTTTTTGAATCACACCATCAATTGTCGTAGTGTAGTGGTATGTAACTCCGTCTTTCGGGTCATATGGCAATACATTTCCGTAAGTCAAACGCATTGTTGAATTGGCATTTGGATAGAAAATTTTCTCCGGTTGCATTGCGCGAATTCCTTTCACGAACAAACGATCTGCACGTTCTAATTTTTCATCGGCCATTTTCATTTCGTCTGAATCCGCAACCTTTTCAAAAGCAGTGTTCATGTCAACAATTAATGCGTACAATGGATCTTTCAAGATTGCTTTTTCTGAAGGAGCAGCAGCAAACTTCTCATAACGAGCTTTATCAGTAAAAACTGACTTCGTTGCAATTGACTTCACATATGCATCAACTCCTTTATCTCCTTTCGCAGCAATTTTCTTCACTAATGCGCCTTGTTGGTTTGCTGGAACATCCTTGATGTACATTTTTAAAATTTGACGAACCATTTCAATTTCTACTTCAGTGGAAGTTGATTCGAATGAATTGAGTACAATTTCTTTTAGTCTTCCTGCAATTCCATTGATTTGAGCTTCATTTCCACCTTTCAATGCGTCCAAATAGAATTTATAGCGGAAAGCACGTAGGCTTAAGTCCACTGAATACACAAATTCATATTGGTATGACTTAATAATGTTTGCCGCAGATTTCGTTTTGTATGCATTTTCAATATCAGTCAAAACATTGTTGTGCAATTCTTTTCCTTTAGCATATTCTAAGAATCGAGCTTCCAATTCTTGCTTTGTTTCAATTACATGATTGTTTTTCACTTGCTCCTTTTGTCCAATGAAGTTTTTCCAGTAGTTGGCAACTTGAGCATAAGTAGAAGAATACAACAATCTAACATCAACATCTTTGTCCATGAAAGATTTCATGATTTCTAATTTCTTTCCACGAATATCAATGCGCACAGGTTGTTCATGATTTACTTTTTGATCAATTCCAAAAGAAGTCATGTAGCGTTCAGTTGATCCTGGGAATCCAAAAACCATCGCGTAATCATTTTCTTTCACACCTTTCAATGAAATTGGTAAATGATGTTTCGCATTGTATGGTTGGTTGCTAGCGTCAAATGCCGCAGGTTTGTTGTCTGAACCAGAATAAACACGGAACATTGAGAAATCTGCAGTGTGACGTGGCCACATCCAGTTGTCAGTATCTCCACCAAATTTTCCAACTGATTGAGGAGGAGTTCCAACAAAACGAATGTCTTTAAACGTTTCTTTTACGAACAAATAGAATTCATTTCCATCGTAGAAATCTTTTACAAATGCTTCATAATGTGTTCCTGCAACAGCATCTTTTGTTAAAATAGCTACCAATTCTTTGATTTTTGCTGCGCGTTCAGCATTTGTCATCGATTCATTCAATTCTTTGTTGATAACGTCAGAAACATCTTCCATTCGAATCATGAATGTCGCTGTTAAACCTGGAATCGCAATTTCTTCTTGATGATTTTTTGCCCAGAATCCATTGTCTAAGTAATTGTGTTCACTTGTTGAAACACCAGCAATAGCATCATATCCACAGTGATGATTGGTAAGAATTAATCCATTTTTTGAAATGATTTCACCTGTACAGAATCCACCAAATGAAATGATTGCATCTTTGATTGAACCATTGTTGATTGAATAGATTTGATCAGCTGTCAAATTCAAACCGTGTGCTTTCATATCCTCATAGTTTCTACCCAACATAAATGGTAGCCACATTCCTTCATCTGCTCTAGTAACAAATGATCCAAGGATGAACGCTATAAATAATAAGCGAGATTTAATAATTGTCATAATAACTTTTGTATTTGTTCTTTGCGCGAAAATAATGACTTTATAATGATTAGCATGTCATTAAATTGCTTTTATCTATGATTCTTAAAAAAGGACTTTGATTATCAGTTAAATACGATTTCGTCAACAAAAATCCATGTATCGTGTCCAGCTCCTAAATGCCAATCAGGGCATTTGCCATAATTAACGGCGTTGATTTCAATTGATTTCACCTTTTTATTCGCAACGTCAACCTGAAATAATAGAATGTGCTTTTGAGTCAATTGTTCTTTGGTTTGTTCTGCTAATGGCACTTTTTTAAGTTCGCTTGTTCCATCAAGATAGTGAATTGTAATCTCAACCATTTTCGGAAGGAAAATCCATGATTTTGTATCTTGTAAGCAATTCAAACCAACAGTTTGAATCTGTTTACCATCGTCAAAACTCACTTTTGCTCGCACATCTTGCGCGTAATACCCTTGCCAATCACCAGTTCTGTATTCATCTGCTCCTTTGATTCCATCAATTAAGGTTGTTTTTCCACCTGCAGCATATTGATTGTCATACTCGGAGAACAATTCTATGTGAATTCCTTTTTCTTTCTGGACAAATTCATTAGATATCACTGTTCCAAACTCATTAGTTTGAATATTCTTGACAACAGCTTTTAAGTTTGAAGTTGTCGTGATTTCAATTTCATTTTGGTAGATTTTTCCAGATTGAATTGGGTTGGAGCCATCTAATGTGTAATAAAGTACAAAATCTGGATTCTCTAGAGGTTGTTTAATTTCAACTGTACAACTCTCATCAAACACACGTTCTGTCGCTGTAAAATAAGGTGCAGGAATGAATGAAGATGGCAATAGATTTTCATCTAAATTTGGACTAAGATTGAGAGTGCGATTTGGTTTTGAACTCATTTCAAAATCCCATGTTCCGCCTTTTTCTAGGTCAGAATGATCAATAAATGAATGAGAATAAGCGGTGTTGTTGTGCTGAATGGAATGAATGTATTTATGATTACGCTCATTATTTAAATAATTGAAAGTTAGTTGTTTGTCGTTTTCTAATTGAATAACTACTTTATCAAATAATGGTCGACCAATATCGTATTTTCCTGACCCTGGAGAAACTGGATAAAAACCTATGGAGCTAAGCACGTACCAAGCTGACATTTGTCCGCAATCTTCGTTTCCTGATAAGCCATCTGGCGCATTCCAATATTGATGGTTCAAAATTGAATCAACGATTTGCTGAGTTTTAAAATGTTGATTGGTATAGTTGTATAAATATGCCATGTGGTGAGAAGGTTCATTTCCGTGGGCATATTGACCAATTAAACCAGTGATATCTACTTGATGGCGACCCGAAAGGTGAGATTCAGTCGTAAATAAATCATCCAAGTATTTTTCCAAACCATTTCTACCTCCATGTAAATCGATTAATGTTTGGATTGCATGAGGTGCATACAAGGAATATTGCCAGCTATTCGCTTCTGTGTAATTAAAATTCACTTCTTCAGGTTTAAACGGACTAAACCACATTCCGCCACGTCGACCGCGCATAAAACCTGTTGCCGGATCAAATACATTGATGAAATGAAACGATCGATTTAGAAAGGTGTTCAAAAGTTCTTCATCGATCTTATGTCCTTCAGATTTTGCTTTTTTCAACGCTTGATAGATGCAGTAACTGTCGTAAGCGTACTCTAATGTCTTTGAAACCGATTCAGGTTCATCGTCAACACCGATAAATCCATTTTCATTGAATGATTTTTTTCCTAATTCATCAAAATTTGACGTAGCAATCATTGCTTGAATAAGTCCTTGAATGTTTATGCCTGGAACGTCTTTGAAGTAAGCATCAGCAATTACTGAAACTGAATGATAACCAATCATGCATTCGGTTTCATTTCCAGCCAATTCCCATACAGGCAAATCTCCTCCTTCATCAAATTGACGTTGGAAAGTTTCGATAAAATCTTTAGTACGTGCTTGTTGTAGCAAAGTAAATAGGGGGTGAGCGCCTCTATAAGTGTCCCACAATGAAAATACTGTATATTGCGTCTTGCCTTTTTCTAATTGATGAATCTTGTTGTCTCTTCCTCTGTATTTACCAGTGACATCATTGAAAATGTTTGGATTCAAAAATGAATGATACAAAGCGGTATAGAAGTTAATTTTTTGTTCCTTGTTACTTGTTGTTACAACAATTTTACCCAATTCAGCTTCCCATTTAGCACTTGTTTCATTCTTCACTTTGTTAAAGTCCCAATGCGGTATTTCTTCTTCCAAATTGGTTCTAGCTCCCAATTTATCAACGGCAGACATTCCGACTTTTAGTTTGATTTCTTTCGTTGTTGCAGGAAATGTCAACAATAACTTATGCTGACCATTTACTTTAATCAATTCAGAGCGTGTGAAATCAACTGAAGATTGCAGCGAAAAATAAAAGTGTTGTTCAGACGCCCAAGCTTGTGACAAACGAGTTCCTTCTACAGTGTGGTTATTAATAATGTCAAATTCTGCAAGGATCAATTTATCACGGTGGTCCAAATCAAGTAGAATGAATTTCTGTTCATTGGTATTCGGAAATGTGTAATAATGCATCCCACATCGTTCAGTTGTCGCCAATTTCACATTGATTTTATTGTCAAATGTCACTTCGTAAAAACCAGGACTAGCTTTTTCATTGATATGCTTGAATGACGCACCATAACCAGCTGGACTTTTATATCCTGGAGTTGTGTTGCTTTTTCCCATTTGCGGAACAACCAAAAGATCATTGTAGTCTGGAACACCAGTTCCACTTAAATGTGTGTGACTAAATCCATAAATGATGGAATCGGAATAATGATAGCCTGAACATCCGTCCCAACCTTCATAGCGTGTGTCTGGACTCAATTGCATCATTCCAAACGGTGCGCTAGCTCCTGGATAAGTATGGCCATGTCCACCTGTTCCAATAAATGGGTTAACATAACTATTTAATTCGTACTTAATCGATTTAGTGATTTGAGCATTTGTCTGTAAATTCATGAAGCACAAAGCCCCAATTCCAATCATGTACTTTATCATAATCTTTTATTTTAACTTCCGAAATCGATGTAAACAGAGGCTGCGGTTCCTAGTACAGCTGCGTTTTTATCTTGAATGGAAGAAATTCTCACATCCACCTTGTTTTGGTAAATTTTCAAGGCATTTAATTCTAAATAACTTTTTACTTTCTCAGAGAAAGGTTTTCCCGCTTGTGCCAATCCACCAAACAATATATATGCTTTTGGACTAGAGAAACACAAGAAATCGGCTAGGGCAGAACCCAAAATTTTCGCTGTATAATCCAATATTTCTCGCGCAAATTCATCTCCTGATTTGGCGGCTTCGTTTACATCATAACTTGTGGGATTTACAAGTTTAGGTAGTTCAGATTTACTTTTGTGAATAGATTCCAATTCTTGAATACTACGCACAACTCCAGTTGCAGAAGCATAAGTTTCCAAACAGCCATTTCTGCCACAACCACACAATCGACCGTTGTCAACCACGCGAATGTGACCGTATTCACCAGCTAACCCATCATGACCATAAACAACTTGTCCGTCAACAATCACACCACTTCCTAAACCTGTACCAAGTGTAATTGTGACAAAATCTTTCAATCCAATTGCCGAACCAAAGAGCATTTCACCTTGTGCTGCAGCATTTGCGTCATTTGTCAATAAAGCAGGGACATCGAATTTTTCTGTAAACATCTTTGCTAAAGGAATGATTCCTTTCCAATGCAAATTCGGAGCAAATTCAATGTTTCCAGTGAAATAATTTCCATTTGGCGCTCCAATTCCAATACCAATTAATTGATTGTGAAAGTCAGCTTTTGACAACTCCAAATAGATGTAATCCACTAAATCTTCTGGTCGAACGAATGAATGCGTCTTTTGTGTACCTTCGTGTAAAATAGTTCCATCGCGGTCAACAATACCGAAAACAGTATTTGTCCCACCAATGTCAATTCCTAAAGCGTATTTACTCATTCTATTTCTGTGTTCCATTCTTTGTGAAATGATTCCAAAAAATCATGCATCAACCGTGTTCTTTTACCACCGATTTTTTTTGCTTCATTCGTGTGTAAACGATCCGCTAAAAGTAACAATTTCTCATGAAAATGATTAATTGTATGTGTTTTTGACGAGGCATATTCTTCAAAGGAATCATGTAACTTTGGTTCAATTGCTGGGTCGTACATTGGATTCCCAACATGACCACCATAAGCGAATGTTCTAGCAATTCCAATGGCACCAATCGCATCTAGACGATCAGCATCTTGTACAATTTTAGCTTCCAAAGATGTTGTTTCGTCTTTTACGTGTGCTCCTTTGAAGCTTGTTGAATCAACTATGGACTTCACTCTTGAAGCTGTTTCTGGATCACAGCCGTTCTCCATCAGTAGTTGATAGGCAACATTTCCACCTTCATTTAACTTTCCACCATTCAATTTGTGATCTGAAATATCGTGAAGTAGTGCTCCTAATTCAATTAATTCTCTTTGTCCACCTTCTATGGAATGCAAGTGCATAGCCATTTTGTACACTCGCTCAATGTGAAACCAATCGTGACCAGAACTGTCTTCGGAAAATTTCTTCTGAACAATATTTTGGATAGTTTTAATCAATTCTCGCATTAATTCAATAAGTTAAAACGTTGAAAAGAACCATTAGGAATTGTAGCGTAGAGCTTTTTTCCATCACTCGCCAAAGCGAAATAATTGCCAAAAGCAAAAGGTTCCCAAGTATTTCCATTGTCTTTTGAAAAGTCAATTCCGGTTGTTCCACATGCATATGCGATTCCATTGACAACGATTACGCAAGAACGATATCCCAAAACTTGCTTTTTTGAATTGGTCCAAAACTCACCACCGTCATTGGTGTAATACGAGTTGTTTAAATTTAGATTTGGACTTTCATAATCGCCACCTACTACAATTCCTTCTAAAGCATTGATAAAGTGAAAAGAAAATGCGCCACTTCCTTTGCCAGAATGCATGGGGATTGATGTTGCATTCCATGTTTTACCGCCATCTGTTGATCGAATAAAGCGCGATACAGTTCCACCCGTGACAAACATAAACGTTGAGTCATTCAAAACTTGCACATTAGTTCCACTTGCGGCAAATCCTGCTTCGCCTTCAATCGCTTCCATTTTACCTTCACATGGAGTCCAAGTGTTGCCACAATCTGTTGTTTTGAAAAGTTTGAAATAGCCATTCACTGGATCTCCCATCATAAAGCCTGTTGAACCATAAAAATCCATGCCATCTAAAAATGCACCAATCCAATGATTTCCTTTGATATGAATGAAATGCTCAAATTTTTCCTTATCCGTTTTTACCAATAATCCATCCGTGCCACTCTGCATTCCAATCAATGATCCATTGCACAAGGCAATATCCCTCATTTCTTGAAAGTTCTTGGATTCCATCAGATCTTTGGATTCTTTTGTGATTAAATCATAAACAATTAATCCTCCGTTTGAATTACCTAAATAAACTTTATCCCCTTCTACAATAATCGCTCTGGAATAGCATGGACGAGTAGTGTATTGTATAATCTCAGCGTGTTCATTACTTCGAGTAATGCGAGTATGTTTCTGAGCAAATATGCTACTTGCAATAAGTACGAAGCAACTAAGATTTAAACTTCTCAATAAATTTGGCATGTTGTTCTTTTTTAAGTAATTCAAGGTCAGCTGGAATTTCTCTTTTCCATCTTTTGTGCGACCATACCCAATAGGCAGGTTTTTCCTTGATCGCTTGTTCTAAAAGATGCGTGTGTTTTTCAGTGATTTCGCCCCAATTCATAGTGCTTGGCTCTTCAGTTATCAATGTTAATTCCATTTCATAATAACCGCGTTTCACCTTTCGCGTATTAAAAAATACAACGGAAAAATTGTAGGAGTGAGCCATTTGTTCTGCACCGAATAAAACTGCGGTTTGTTGATTTAAAAAATTCATCCAATACGATTTTCGTGCATCTCCAGGTGATTGATCGGATAATACCAAAATGGCAACTGGAATGTTCTTGTTTTTCTCAATTCCTTCTTTGAAATTCTTCGCATGGACAACTTGCATGCCAAATCGTTGACGACGAGCATTGATTTTTTTATCCCAAAACTTTGACGTCAAAGGCATACCAATTCCCATTGCTTGATGTTGAAACAAGAAGTTTTGAGAAGTAATGAGCCATTCCCAATTATTATAATGACCAGAAACCAATAGTACACTTTTATTCTTTGCGTACAATTCATTCATCAATTCAGGATTCTTGACTTTGAATCGACGCTTTAATTCCTTTTCCGAAATGCTTAAATTCTTAATTCCTTCAGCCAAAATATCTGTGAAATGCCAATAAAAAGAACGAATCAAACGGTTGATTTCCTTTTCTGATTTTTCGGGGAACGAGTTTTTAAGATTTGTCTGAATGACTTTCTTGCGATAAGGAACAATTGAAATGAGTAAGAGATAGAAAAAATCTGTCAACAGGTAAAGCACTCTCAGTGGCAAATAGGAGAGTGGAACAATGATAAGATAATACCCAATTTTAGCGCCCATTAGTATTTATTCCCCCACAATGTTTGAATGATTTTCTCAATTTCTTGTTCTTTAGAACTACTTCCTGGTTGATAGAACTTCGTATTTGCAATTTCTTCCGGTAAAAAATTCTGTTGCACAAAATTACCAGGAAAATCATGTGAATATTTGTATTCTTCGCCGTAGCCTAATTCTTTCATCAGTTTAGTTGGTGCATTTCTTAGCGGAAGTGGAACACCGAGATTTCCAGATTGTTTCACTTCTGCTTGCGCGCGATTGATTGCCATATAAGCTGCATTACCCTTCGGTGAACTGGCTAAATAAATGGTGCATTGAGCCAAAATAATACGTGATTCTGGCCAACCAATGGTTTGAACGGCTTGAAAACAACTATTAGCAATGAGCAAGGCGTTTGTATTGGCCAAACCAATGTCTTCTGATGCAGAAATAATCAATCTTCGTGCAATGAATTTAGGATCTTCACCACCTTCAACCATTCGTGCCAGCCAATAAATCGCTGCATTTGGATCACTTCCTCGAATGGATTTAATAAAGGCTGAAACAATATCATAATGTTGTTCACCATCTTTGTCGTATCTCACCAAGCTTTGTTGTGCTCTAGATTCCACAACTTCATTCGTTATTTCAATCGTTTCCGATGTTTGAAATGTACCAATAATGATTTCAAAAACATTCAATAATTTTCGTGCATCACCTCCTGAAATAGCCAAGAGTGAATCTGTTTCAGTCAGAACAATCTTTTTCGTTTGAAGGTATGAGTCTTGTTCAATTGCTCGATGTAACAATGAAAGCAGATCATTTTTTGTATGTCCTTCTAGTGTGTAAACTTGACAGCGTGACAATAAGGCTGAAATCACTTCAAAGGAAGGATTTTCTGTTGTTGCACCAATCAATGTAATGGTTCCTTTTTCAACTGCTCCTAACAATGAATCTTGTTGAGCTTTGGAGAAACGATGAATTTCATCAATAAAAAGAATCGTTCCTGCTTGTTGAAACATGCCTGCTTTTTCAACTCCTTGAATTACATCTCTCACATCTTTTACTCCTGAAGAAATGGCTGAAAGTGTATGAATTGGTCGTTTCAAGTGTTGAGCAATCAATTGGGCTAAGGTCGTTTTTCCAACTCCTGGCGGTCCCCAAAAAATCATTGAAGGAATCATACCAGAATCTAAAGCTCTGCGCAAAGATGCGCCATCTTTCAAAAGATGATCTTGACCAATGTATTCGTCCAATACTTTTGGTCGCATGCGTTCTGCTAAAGGAGCTGAAATTGACATTTTTTCGTTTTAGTAAAAATTGCTATTTGTTGATTATTCCTTTTTAATTGTTGCTTGGGTCCAAAGGAAAATCAGTCATTAACTTAAATTTTCCACCTTTTTTCTGCATGATTTCTCTCCAAAGATCAATGTTGAAATTTTGAAACAATTCCTTTGCATTGAACTCTTTTGAAACAATCCAACCATTGGATTTCATTTCTCTGGCCAATTGATTTTTCGACCAGCCAGCATATCCCATGAAAAATCTAACCTGATTGATTAGCGCTGGATTGTTTGTCAATTCTTCGACCATTCTGCTGAATGTTCCACCGAATTTTAATCCGTTGCCAATGTCCATTCCATCATCAACAGCCTCTAAAGTATGAATGAAGAAAATGCTGTCAGTTTCAACTGGACCGCCTATGCTCACTTTTGTTTCTACCTTTGGAAAACCAGGTAAAAGTTGATGTAACTCTACATCGATATAATTGTTCAACACAAAACCAAAACTTCCTTCTTCATCGTGATTGCAAAGCAAAACGACCGAGCGCGTGAAATAATTATCACTAGCAAACGGATCTGCAATCAATAATGAACCATTCTCTGGAACTCCTTTCGTACTAAAAGTGATATCAATCATGTGTTTTCAAAGATAATGAACTTCTTTATTAAAAGAATGCTGGTGGTTTTCTGAAATCAAGTTTGGCATCTCCAAATATGGAAGAAGTGTTCCGTATTGTCAACAAAAAGCTTTTATTGGTTCCAATTGGTGTCCAGCTAAATGACAATGCCCAGCAGTGCATATCTCTGTTTAAAGAAAAATTAGCATTGGTTACTTTCAAGGTTTTTAAATCAGTGTTGATCGTACCAGAAACCTTCCATCGTTTTGTAAAACTTAAATCTCCATTGGTCATTAAAGTATGACTTTCAATGAATTCTTTTCGATCGTAAATAGTTTTGTTTGTATTTCGAGTTAAGTTATAATTGTGAGAAAAAGACACTTTCCAAGGAATCTCAAAATCGATGATGTATTCTGGATGTAGGTAGAAATAATCATAATCCGAATTCCAGTTGGTGGATGCCACTTGTTGATTTTCTTCAATTTTTTCTCGACTGGATTTCGATGTTAGAGTAAGGGTGGTTGAAAAGGTATTTGAAAGTGTTCTACCCAAACCTTGGTTTGTCAATACAGCATAGTCCTTTATTGTAGCGCCAGTGGAATCTGTCCAACCATAAGGACTGAACAAAGATGTTCCAACAAAGTTTAACCATTGAACCGGGCTGATTCTGAGATTAATTGTAATATTTGACAATTGCATTGTGTCTTTAATAACATCATAACTACCATTGAATGAAAGGGCATCGATGATTCTTGTTTTCTTAAATCCAGTTACCGTGTCTTTATCCGATTTTCTTTTGAGTTCAAAAGAGTTGTTTAAACCGAAAGAAATCAACCCTTGATCGTCCATCACTCTTGAAGAGTAAATACTTTGTTCAAATGGAGAATATCTTACCAATGCCTGGTTCGCACCAATTGAATCTTCTATTGCTTTGTTTAAACTTGGAATGTAGCTAAAAGTAACATTTGGAGTCATAACGTGACGAAGCAAAGGTTTGTTTTTTCCAACAAAACGATAATAGGAGTAAAGTACTGTTGTTGCCGACATATTAAACGAAAGATCATGTGCCAAGCCAGCAGAACGAATGGTATCAACTATTGGTCCGTTTAGCGTTGAATCATACGATTTGCTAATCTGCTGGAAATTCAATTTTGTGCCATAATTAATACTCGGTGTAATTTTTAAGATGTTTTTAAACAATCCACCTGTTGTTTGAACTGTAATTTTTTGTTGTGCACCATTGAAAAATTGTTGACCAATCGCATCGTAGTTTTTATCGCGCAGCAAGGTATCTTTGAATGTTGAACGGTTTTGGCCTTCCAAACTATAAATCACTCCAAAACGTTGGAATATCTGTTTCCAAGGTTGACTCCCTTGAAACAGTTTTTTCAATGGGAAGAATTGAGTTGTATTGAAATTTACAGATGGGCTTGTTAGGGCAATGTTTTCCGTCAATGAGTTTTGGCTAAGAGACAACTTCGCTCCAACTCGAAAGGGTTTCCCAGGAAAGGAACGATTGATGTTAATATCTGATAAAAGAGTATTACTAAAATAATCCTTGTTTTGTACGTTTTGACTTTGTTTTGTATTGTTGTTCGATGCGAAATTCACATTTGAATTGAAGTTCCAATAAGGACTCGATTTCGGATCCTTTTTATGCAACCAAGCTACAGACAGTTTATTAATATTATTCGTATCAGGAAATCCTCTTCTAAATTGCTCAAAACCAACATTAAAATTCCCACTGAATTTGTAACGTTTCACATAGTTGGTAGCATTTTTTACTCCCCAGCTTCCTCGTGTATAAGCACTAACATAAGCCGTAGTTTGAACAAAATCGTTGATAGGAAAATAATATCCTAATTCATTCAATCCAGATCCATATTCTGAAATTGGAACAATTTGAGGAAAGATGATTCCATGCGTACGGTCTTCTTGTTGAGGAATGTAGCTAAATGGTAATCCGAATGGTGTTGGAACTCCTGCAATCCATAAATTCATTGGTCCAGTTACAATTCGTTTGTCGGGAACCATGACTGCTTTTGATAATTGAAAATGATAATGTGGTTCATCTAAATCACAAGTCGTGAATCGTCCTTGACGAAAATGAATGTCCTCATTACTCTGTCGTTTGGCTTGTTCCATGTACAAGTACATTTCATCTTGTACAATTTTCACTTCAAGTATGTAAGCTTTCTTGGTAGTCAAATTGTATTTTATTGTAGCTGCTTCAATTTCATCTGAACCATCTTTAAATACAGGCATTTCAACACGATTACTGTCTTTATCGTATGCATACGTCGCCAATAATTCGTTTTTCGCCATGTCAACTAAGATATAACCAGCCGTGAGATTCACACCTTCACTTTCCACATAGGCCTTACCATACAAATGCAATTGTTCTTTTTTGATGTCCGCAAACATCGAATCTCGCGCTCCATATTTACTGATGTCGCCCATACTATCGTCATTGACACGAATTGTATCTTGGCTATACACAGTAGGAATTCCCTGCATTATTAACAATGCATAGAAGATAATTCTAAGTATGGAACGCTTTTTGAACAATTGTTTACAAGTATCTTTGTTAAAGTCACTCTTTAAAGTGGGTACAAAACTAAAAAATTACCTCTTCGATATGGAAAAAAATAGTCCTATTATCAGAATTCATGCCATTTTAATGGTGGTAATGTTAATTTATTCTAACGGATCAATTGCCCAAAAAGATGAATTGTTTCAATCAGCCATTAAAACTGTTGTAATTGATGCAGGACACGGAGGAAAAGATCCAGGTTGTCACGGTGCAATGTCGAACGAAAAAGATGTTTGTCTTTCCATGGCTTTAATGCTTGGAAACAGTATTAAAAGTAAATATCCTGGAATTAAAGTTGTGTACACAAGAAGTACGGATGTATTTGTGGAATTGGACGAAAGAGCAAAAATTGCCAATCGTAACAATGCTGATTTGTTCATTTGCATACATGCTAATGCAGCGAGCGCAAGTGCATACGGAACAGAAACGTATGTTTTAGGTTTACATAGAACAGAATCGCAACAACAAATTGCTGAGCGAGAGAACTCAACCATTTACTTGGAGGATGATAAAGGGGAGAAGTACAAAGATTTTGATTTATCACCAGATGCCATCATTGCACGTCAATTGCAACTCTCCGTGTTTTTGGATCAATCGATTAGTTTTGCTGGTAAACTTCAAGCAGAATTCAAAGCCATTGGTCGATACGATAGAGGTGTGAAGCAAGCAGGCTTTTTAGTCTTGTACAAAACAACAATGCCAAGCGTATTGATTGAAACAGGATTTTTAACCAATCCAACAGAAGAGAAGTTTTTAGCTTCGAAAGAAACGCAGCAAAAAATGGCGAATGCGATGTTTGGGGCATTTGAAAAATACAAGAATGAATTAGAAGGAGTTGTCCTATTAGAAGATGAAACTTTTATTAACAAAGTTGAAGACAAAAAAGAAGAAGAAAAATCTTCAGCTTCCACAAGTTCTGATATTATTTTCCGTGTGCAAATTAGAACATCTGATAAAAGAATTCCAACGACTTCGCCCGAATTTAAAGGAATGCAAGTCTTCGAATACCAACAAGACGGAATTTATAAATACACTGTAGGTTATTGTGTCAACGATTTCGATCAAGCGAATAAATTAAAAAACGACATGCGAAATGAAGGTTTTCAACACTCATTTGTTGTAGGCTTTCTAAATGGAGAGCGCATTAGTTTGGAAAAAGCTATTAAATTAGCAGAAAAATAACTGTTTTGAAGATCTCTAAAGAAATTAAAACCGGAATCATTGCTATTGCTGCAATTGGACTACTTGTTGCAGGTGTAAACTTTTTAAAAGGAAACAGCTTTTTTGGTGGTGATGACATTTACTATGTCTATTTTCCGAATACAGCGGGTGTAACTCCTGCAACTTCTGTTGTTGTGAATGGAGTTGTCATCGGGAAAGTACTTGAAGTGGAATTAACAGGTTCAGATGATTTGAACAAACAAGTTATGATGACCTTCAATATTCAAGATCCTAGTTTTAAAATCCCAAAAGGTTCTGAAGTGAAAGCTGGAGGGATTGACCTCTTGACAAAAGGGATCATTGTTTATCCAAATCACACACCTACACAAGGATATTACAAACCTGGAGATAAAATCCAAGGTATTGTTTCAGCAGATATTTTGGGAGAAGTAAAAGCGTATGCTGATCCTCTCGTGGCAAAAGTTCAAACCGCTCTAGGGTCATTGGATAAATTCATTAACCAAGTTTCTTCTTTCTGGGATACAACAGCTACAACTGAGTTGAAAGGAAGTATGAAGGAATTGCAAGAAGCAATCAAAAAGCTTGGAAGTGTTGCTTCAGAAGTTGAAAGTTTAGTCGCTGAAGAAAAAATAAAATTATCGCGCATTTTTTCGAATGTTGAAAGCATCACTGGAAATCTTGAAAAAAGCAATGCCCAAATCACCGCAATTCTTGGAAATGCAAAGCAGATTTCAGACGACTTAGTTTCAGCTGATTTTAAAGGTACGATTGCGGAAGCAAAAAACACATTAACGAAGTTCAATCAATTATTAGAAAGTGCTAATAACGGTGAAGGTACATTAGGTAAATTGCTTTCAGATGACCAGCTTTACAATGAATTGAATAAAACGAATCAACGACTTCAGAACTTAGTAGAGGACTTTGAAGTCCATCCAGAAAGATACATTCATTTCTCTGTTTTTGGAGCAAAAACAAAAGGTGTTCCACTTTCTCCTTCAGAAGAACGAGAGTTAAAGCGTATGTTGGATTCAAATAAAGTTTCAAAATGATTTCAAGTATAATCTTTGGTATATTATTATTGGTTGGTTTTGGATTTTTCTCATGGAATATCCTGAAAATCAGATCAAACATTCTATTAGGCCGCGATATCGATCGCACAGATAATAAAAAAGAACGTTGGAAAACAATGCTACTTGTGGCATTTGGTCAAAAGAAAATGTTTCAGCGACCAATTCCAGCATTGTTGCATTTTGCAATTTACGCTGCATTTGTTATCACTCAAATCGAATTAATTGAAATCATCGTTGATGGAATTGCAGGAACACATAGAGCCTTGCGCCCAGCGACAGGTGGATTTTACACATTAGCCATCAGCATCATTGAAGTATTATCTGTCTTAGCGCTGATTGCAACATTTGCTTTTTTGTGGAGAAGAAACTTATTGAAAGTTCCACGTTTGGTGATGAACGAAATGACAGGTTGGCCAAAATTAGATGCCAACTTGATTTTGATTTTTGAAATGATTTTGGTTACCTGCATTTTCATGATGAATGGTGCAGATGAAGTATTGTACAATAGAGGATTGTCGCATGCAGCTGATTTAGGGGATGGAAGTTTTGGTTTCACAATCTCAAGCTTTCTAGGTCCATTGTTGTTCGATGGTGTATCAGACCACGGATTGCATACAATTGAGCGCATCGGTTGGTGGGGACACATCACAATGGTTTTTGTGTTTTTAAATTACTTGCCATTTTCAAAGCATTTCCACATTTTAATGGCGTTTCCAAATACTTGGTATTCGAATTTGGAGAAAAAAGGTCGTTTTACCAATTTGGAATCAGTTACAAATGAGGTGAAATTGATGATGGATCCAACAGCTGATCCATTTGCTGCGGCACCAGAAGGAGCAGCAGAGCCAATGCGTTTTGGTGTGAAAGATGTGACGGATTTGACTTGGAAAAGCTTGATGGATGCATATACTTGTACAGAATGTGGTCGTTGTACATCGTCTTGTCCTGCCAATCAAACGGGGAAATTACTTTCTCCGAGAAAAATCATGATGGATACACGTGATCGTTTGGAAATTGTGGGTGATAATCGTCGCAAACATGGAAAAGATTACGATGATGGAAAAAGCTTGTTTGATCACATTTCGGAAGAAGAAATTTGGGCATGTACTTCATGTAATGCATGTGTTCAGGAATGTCCAGTAAACATTGATCCTTTGTCGATTATTGTTGACTTGCGTCGCTATTTGGTGATGGAAGAGTCGAAAATGCCTTCTGAATTAACAGGAATGTTGACCAATATTGAAAACAACGGAGCACCATGGCAATTCTCTCCAAATGACCGATTGAATTGGGCAAATGAAGAGTGATTTGTATAAAATGAACACGAATATTCACGTAGTTGAATCTTAAGATATGAGTTTGAAAGTACCAACAATGGCCGAAAAAATGGCCAACGGAGAAAATGTTGACATCCTATTTTGGGTAGGTTGTTCTGGAAGTTTTGATGATCGTGCAAAAAAAATCACCAAAGCAATTGTAAAGATTTTAAATCATTGCAATGTTGATTTCGCTGTTTTAGGAACAGAAGAAAGTTGCACGGGTGATCCTGCAAAGCGTGCTGGAAATGAATTTACTTTTCAAATGCAAGCCATGATGAATATCCAGGTATTAGATGGTTACGAGGTAAAGAAAATCGTTACAGGTTGTCCTCATTGCTTTAATACATTGAAAAACGAGTATCCAGAACTTGGCGGGAACTATGAAGTGATTCATCACACTCAGTTGATTCAAGATTTAATTTTGAATGGCAAATTGACCATTGAAGGTGGAACGTACAAAGGAAAGAAAATCACTTTCCACGATCCATGTTACTTAGGACGAGCGAATGATGTATACGAAGCTCCTCGTGAGTTGATCCAAAAGTTGGATGCTGAATTAGTTGAGATGAAACGTTGCAAAACAAACGGTTTGTGTTGTGGAGCAGGAGGAGCTCAAATGTTTAAGGAAGCAGAAAAAGGAAACAAAGAAATCAATGTTGAACGAACAGAAGATGCTTTAGAAGTGAATCCTGAAGTGATTGCAACTGGATGTCCGTTCTGTAACACCATGATGACAGACGGAGTTAAAAATTTCAATAAAGAAGGTTCTATTCAAGTGTTGGATGTAGCTGAATTGATTGCAAACGCTGCTGAGCTATAATGTTATTCCCACATTTACCAGATTCTAGTCGCGTTTGGGCGTATCAATCTCAGACAAAAATTGCTGCGGATGTACAAGAGGCAATCAAAGCGAAACTAAATGTGTTTGTTCAAGGTTGGGCAGCTCATGGAAATGAATTATTCGGTGCTGCGGAAATTGTTGACGATTATTTCATTGTTCTCGCTGTAGATGAATCAAAAGTACCGGCTTCAGGATGTTCAATTGATACATCAGTCCATTTTATTCGACAAATTGGTAAAGATTATCAACTGGATTTTTTCAATCGTTTGAACATTTTGATTATTGAGAATGGAATCCCGAAAATCATTCATTTCAATGATATATCAACTCACACTGATTCAATTGTTTACAATCCATTAATTCAATCGTTAGGTGAATTAAGGAATTCTTGGAAAGTAAAGGTTTCAGACAGTCAATTTGTGTAATTATTGACTTGCTTTTTGTTGTTCTTTCGTTTTAAATCGATATCCAAGCGATAAACGCATACGGTAAAATGATTGATTGTATTTTAGTTGATCAAAGCCAATTGTTTTATTGTCTAAATCAAGACTGAACATCGCGAAAAACTGAGGAACTGTATAGCCTGCAACCAAACGAACATCGTATCTTCCCACAATTCCTGCTAGGTTCGTTCCAACTCCATTGACATTGTATGCTTTAAATTGTATGCGTGGACCAAAGGCAAACATCATTCCGAATTGCCAATTTTTCACTTTGTTCACATGGCCAATACCGGGAATTACACCGAAATCGACTGCTGAGAAACTTGTAGCTGCCGTTTTTGTATTTGTCGTATCGTGCAGTTGCGTAGGAATTATGCTTCCGAAAGTATTACCAATTCCATATGTATCCAAAGTGCCATCTAAATACCACGTTGTTACTGCTTGCATGTATTGTCCTTTGATTCCTTGAAATGGGTCAATTCGAAATTTTTCATTATCAAAATACCACATTGAAAATGATACGTTGAATGTCCGAATATCTTGATTAACATCATTTGGCCTTAAATCATTGAACGATGTGTCCCAATCCTTTGCATCTTTAATCACATATCCATTGTATGTTCTAAGATCTATTTCTGAATAGGTTTTTTTAATGGAGAAATTTATTCCTAAATCGATGTAGTTTGCTTTTCCGTAACGACTAACTGGTCGAACATTTCCCACAAGAGCCGCACCAATTCGAATAGAGAACCATTTATAAGCAAACCCCAATCCCAACATTGTTTTGAAATTGTGGCGAAGCTTTATTTTCTCAATGCCTTGACCGAAATCATAACGAATTGAAGCTGGAGCAGCATTGTAACCAAGATCTGTGTAAAGTATGACATTTGGTTTGTAAGAAATGTAAGCACTTTCAACAACTTCTCCAGGTATTGAATCTTGAGCACATGCAACTGTGCTAACAAAAAGAATGAATATGTTAATGAGTTTCTTCAAGTCCCAATATAAATGAAAATTCCTTTGCTATTTCTAATCGTTCTACGGATCTTCCTGAACCGCCACCGTGACCAGCATCCATGTTACAATCCAACAGTAATTGATTTTCGTTTGTCCGATATTCACGAATCTTTGCAATCCACTTCAATGGTTCCCAATATTGTACTTGAGAATCATGATAACCTGTTGTGATTAATAAATTTGGATAATCCATTGCATGAATGTTATCGTATGGAGAGTAATTCAGCATGTAATAATAGTATTCTTCTTCGTTTGGATTTCCCCATTCTTCGTATTCACCAACAGTTAAAGGAATAGATTCATCGAGCATCGTTGTCACAACATCCACAAATGGAACTTGCGCAATCACGCCTTTGAATAGGTAAGGAGCCATGTTTGTTACTGCTCCCATCAACAATCCTCCAGCGCTTCCACCTTGTGCATAAATGCGAGATTTATCACAGTATCCTTTCATCCCAAGTACTTCAGCAACATTGATAAAATCGGTGAATGTATTTTTCTTTTTCAAGAATTTACCATTCTCATACCATTCTTCACCCATGTATTTTCCTCCGCGAATGTGAGCCAAGGCATAAACAAATCCTCTGTCCAACAAACTTAAACGTGTAGCAGAAAAGCGATCTGGAATTGTATAACCATAAGAACCATAAGCGTACAACAAACAAGGTGCTTTGCTTAGATCTAATCCTTTTTTGTACACCAAGGAAACTGGGATTTTTGTTCCATCATTTGCTGTCACCCAAATGCGCTGTGAGTCATAATTTTCAGGTGAAAACGACTTGTCGATCAATTCATTGCGATGAAACAATTCTTTTTCACCCGTTGATAAATCATATTTATACACCGTTGATGGAGTTGTCATGGAATTATAACGGTAATAAATTGTAGACGTTACGTAATTATCATTGACTCCAAGACCTAAAGAGTACGTTTCTTCATCAATTGTCACGTATTTCTCAGAATTCGTTGCCAAGTCGATGATTTTAATTTTTTGAAGTCCATTCGTTCGCTCTTGAACAACTAAGTGCTTATCAAAAACGGTTATTTCTTCCAAAAGAACATCGGTAGAATGAGGAATGACCTCTTTACAATCTTCTAACTTCTTAGGGATTGTGTTCACGAATAGCACTTTTCTGTTTTTAGCGTTGTCATTACTCAAAACATAAAAACCATTCGAATGCACTTCAACGTAATAGATGTGATCTTTTTTACGAGGCAAGAAAACATGTGCTTTATCTGTTGGTTTATCAGCATTAATTAACAACGTTTCATTGGTCGTAGAACTGCCAGAATTGATGACAATGTATTGTCCGTTTAATGATTTCTGAATGTCAACATTGTATTTTTCATCCAAATCTTCATACACCAAAACGTCTTTGGATTGCGCTGTCCCTAGTTCGTGACGAAATACTTGAAAAGAACGCAGCGTTACAGGATCTTTCTTTACGTAAAAGATTGTTTTGTTGTCATTCGCCCAAACAAATGATCCGTCAGTTTCAGAAATTTTATCTTTCAAAAAGGATTTTGTTGCAAAGCCTCTGATTGTAATGGTGTAATTTCTTCGGCCGATAAAATCTTCACTTAAAGCTACCATCTTATTATCTGGAGAGGGAAGCCATTCTCCTAAATCATAATAACTATGACCTTTTGCACGTTCATTTTCATCAATAAACACAGTTGATTGACTTCCATTCAATTTCATGATAATCGAATAATCCAGTCCTTCTTTGTTGTGAACTTGAAACAAGTTGCCATTCATTTCAAATGGGGCGCTTTGTTCATTCGGATCAATGCGGTTTTCAAATTCAGCCAACAATTCATCGATCAACGCCTTTTTCGAATCAAAAAATGATTCGCTGACTTTGTTCTCTTGTGAGATATAATCTAGGACGTCTTTAGAATCACGCTCATTCATCCAATAGTAATTATCAACACGATTGTGCCCGTTTGTCGTTAATGTTTTTGGAATCTTTTTAGCTGAAGGTTCAACTATGTTTTGTGCTTTTGTTAACATTGGAATGAATAGAATCGTTAAAAATAGTGCGCGCATGGATCGATTTTAGGGTTTAAAATTAATACAAATTAAAATTCTAGCTTCGTTTTTTAATTGTTTCCTTAACTTTGGTTCCTAAATTTTGAAAATGAAGAAACTGTATAAGTTTTTATTGAACAAACTGCCAAGACCGCTTTTAATTCGTTTAAGTTATCCGTTTAAAAAAGTTGCACCAATTCTCTATAAAGGGAATAAAGTGGAATGTCCAGTTTGTGAACGATCGTTTTCAAAGTTTTTATCTTATGGTTCAGATGTTGCGCATCGTGAAGGTGTTCTTTGTCCTTACGATTTAACCTTGGAGCGACACCGATTGATGTGGTTATACTTAAAAGACCATTCTGATTTCTTTACCGCGGAAGATTTAAAAGTATTACACATTGCACCGGAACAGTGTTTTCACAAGCGTTTTAAGGAGCAAAAAAACATTGATTACTTGACAGCAGATTTGGTTTCGCCTATAGCTGACATGCATTTTGATTTACATCAAATTCCTTTGGAAGACAATCGATTTGATGTTGTTTTTTGTAATCATGTCATGGAACATGTAGATGATGCTTTGCAATGCATGAAAGAACTTTATCGTGTGATGAAACCAGGTGCTTGGGCAATCATGCAAGTTCCTCAAGATTTCACAAGAGAAACAACATACGAGGATAAAACAATTACATCTCCAGAAGAACGAGAAAAACATTTTTGGCAAAAAGACCATGTGCGTTTGTTTGGAAAAGATTATCCACAGTGGTTAGAAAAAGCTGGATTCACTGCAGAAGTATTTGACAAAGAAAGTAAAATTGGCGCTGAAAATATTGAGCGTTACCGTTTGATGAAAGGAGAAGTATTGTATATTTTCCACAAGAAATAATTGTATTTTAGTCATCGAACAAGAACTCAGTGAATGATGACTTCAAAGAAATTAGTGGGAATAACAGCTGTCCTCATTTTTGTTGCTGGGATTGTTGTTTATTTCAAGATTTCGTCATCAACTCAATTAAAACCAGCATCCTCAAAAGACAAAGCTGAACAACAAGTCAAAGATGAAATTGCATTAGGGAAGAAATTGTTTTCAGATAAACGCTTGTCGCGCAATGAAACAATCTCATGCTTAACCTGTCACATTCCCCAAAAAGCTTTCACAGATGGCTTGCCAAAATCAATTGGAATAAATGATTTGGTGGCGCTTCGAAATGCACCATCCTTGTACAACATTGCTGATGCTCCCTATTTCATGCACGATGGAGGAGTACCAACCTTGGAAATGCAAGCAATTGTCCCGATTCAAGATTTGAATGAAATGGGTTTCTCGATGAAAGAATTGATTTCTCGACTCAAAACCATCCCGGAATATGTTTCCACATTCGAAAGAGTCTTTCAGCGAGAAATTGATGCTTGGACAATCACAAGAAGTCTTGCACAATTTGAGAAAACACTCATTTCAAAACAATCGCGATTCGACTTATTCTTATTGGATTCTATCAAACATCCTTTGAGTCAAAATGAACTGAATGGATGGAAGCTGTTTTCAAGCGATTTTGGTTGCGTAAAATGTCATGCTTTACCAAATTTCACAAACTATCAGTTTGAATCGAACTTTTTGACCCAGCAATCCAACGATGATCCCGGTCGTTTTCGTATTACTGGAAAAGAGGAGGATAGAGGTAAGTTTAAAATTCCATCCTTGAGAAATGTTACATTAACTGCTCCGTATATGCATGATGGCAGTTACAAAACTTTGGAAGAAGTGGTAGAAGCCTATTTCAATGCCCAGAAATCAACCATTCGACCTAAATCGCAACTAACGAAGAAAGAAATTTCGGATTTAATGGCATTTTTCGGAACACTTATTGATACATCATCGGTTGATTTAACTAGATTTTAGCACGATTAAAATTATGTATACATAATATAATATGTTATTTTTCGTTAAATAGTTGTAACCAATGTAAAGTACATGTGTTATAAGGTCGAACCAATCTGCAAGTTGGCTCACCTGCAAACTAGAAAAAACCAGAACTATGAGTATTAACCCATTGTATCACCAAACCAATGACCGTATGCAAGAGGAATTGGGGTGGATACAGGCCGCGAAGAAAGATCCAGAATACTTTGCGCCCCTGTACAAGAAGTACCATGAGCAGATATTTAGATATATCTATCAGCGAATGGATGATGAAGAGACTGCATTTGACGTGACGTCAATGGTATTTATGAAGGCGATTAAAAACCTTCATAAGTATGAATACAGAGGAGTACCATTTTCCTCTTGGTTGTATCGCATTGCTAAAAGTGAGTTGTATCAAAGTTTCAGGGATCAAAAAGCTCAAAGAACTGTAAACATTGAAACGGTACAAGTTGTCCAAGTGATCGATGAGATTGATCAAGAAGAGAATGAAATGAATAGAGAGCGATTGATTAAATGTATTGCTCAATTGAAAGAAGATGATATTCAACTTATTGAAATGCGCTTTTTTGAAAAAAGATCGTACAAGGAAATAGGAGAGATATTAGAAATTAGTGAAAACAATGCGAAAGTGAAATCCTTTCGTGCTTTGGAGAAATTAAAGAAAATATTTATTAACTAGCTTATTATCATGAACAAGATCAAGGTGAATTTAGATCGAAAACCATTAAGTTCAGATTACATTGAGTCTAAGCAAGATTTCAAACACGTTACCAACCAAGTACAAGCCAGTACAGCCATACTGAAAAGTACTTGGTTTTATGGTAGCATCGGTTTAGCCAGTTTAGCCACCATTGTAACATTATCCGTAAAATCCACTCAAAACCCATTGAATGAAGATACTTCTACTTTAAAGAACAACATTACTACAGCCAGTTTCTTGGCGCCAACTCAACAAAAGACAAGCCGACAAAAGGAGACAAAAGTCACAAAATTGAAACCCCAAGTGAAAGCTGAAACAAAGCAAATTGTTCCTGAGTCAAAAAAAGTTGTAAAATCCGTTTCGATTCAAAATAAAGAAGTAATACCGGTTCAAGAAGTCAGGTTGAATGATGTCAAAGAGAGGCCAGAAGTCATCAAACAACCAGTCATTACTCCTAAAAAAGAGCCAGTTAAGAGCTATATTCCAAAAATTAATGGTGTGTATAATGGAGAAATTGCCATTCAACAATTGTGCGGAAGTGGAATAGAGGTCAATGCAGATGTAGAAGTCACAAGTTTTACCTTGAATTATTCTACAAATAGAGGAGATAAAGCCTTGCGTGTTACAGGAAACACAGTTCCAATCGAAGTTTGCCGTGAAATGTATGCTTATGGAATTGATCAAATGATTTTCATTATGGACATTGTTGGAAAGAATTCGGAAGGCGAATTATTGCGATTTGTACCGATGAATTTAACTGCAGTGATGAATTATTAATCTTATTAACATCAGGTTCTTAGGAAAATAATGAGTGGAATATTTTACTATCAAGAAAACATTTCATACTTTCGTAACGTAAAATGAATCACTTCATTGAAATTGATTAAAATGATGAAATACTTTACTTGCTTAATCGTATTAACTGCTACATGTGCCGTATTCGGTCAACACACCAACTTTAACACTCAACGAAATTGGTCTTTGAATAAAAAAGAATTTTTATTCGGACTTGGTGCTACTCAGTTTTTGGGTGACTTAGGAGGAAAGGATCGTGTAGGAAAAGACTACAGTTTAATAGATTTGGACTTACCATCAACGAACATTGGTGGAATGATTGGATACCGTTATAGATTTCACCCTTATTGGGCAACAACAACTTCATTGAATGTTGGAATGTTGAGAGGAGATGATGCTTTAACAAGTGAAATTATCCGTAATTCTAGAAACTTAAACTTTAAGTCTATCGTCGTTGAATTATCTCAACGTTTAGAATTAATTGTTCTTTCAAATGAGAAATTTGGAGCTCGTTACAAAGTAAGAGGTCACAAATACATGCGTGATAAAAATGATCAAATCTATTTATTTGGTGGTGTTGGTGTAAGCTATTTCAATCCAAAAGGTCGATACAACGGAACTTGGGTTGCTTTGCGTCCATTGAAAACAGAAGGTCAAGGAATGGAAGGTGGCGCAAAAGAAACTGCTCCAGTGACATTGACAATCCCAATGGGAATTGGTTTGCGTATTGGCTTGAACAGAATGTGGCGTTTGGGAATCGAAGCAACATATGTAAAGACCTTCAGTGATTACATTGATGATGTTCACGGAACATATTATGATCCTGCAAAATTAGGTTCTCCTGAAGCAGCTTACTTATCAAACCCAAGTCAGCAAAACACAACATGGTTTACACCTGGACAACAAAGAGGGGATAAGCAAAATGACGCTTACTTCTACTTGAACTTGGTAGCATACAGAAACTTAACATACAAAGATTACGCTGGACAACGTAAAAAGTACACTTGGAAAGGTGGACGTTACAAGTTCTAATGTTAATATCTTTAGTAAAATAATTATCGAGGTGGCGGAAGTCACCTCGTTTTGCTTATATACCTTTGTGTTTTATAATATTTAGTTTATGTACAAAGTTCTCCGCTCATTTCTGTTCTTATTTGATCCTGAAAAAGTACACTATTTCACAACCGATTTACTTCACTATACTTTAAAGATTCCTGGAGCGAAGTCCTTGTTTAAAAAACTATTCATTGTTGAAGATGAGTCACTAAAAAGAACTGTTTTTGGTGTTGATTTCTCTAATCCTGTTGGTTTAGCGGCAGGTTTTGATAAAAATGGTAAAATGTACAATGACATGGCTTATTGTGGGTTTGGTTTCATCGAAATTGGAACCGTTACTCCAAAAGCTCAATTGGGAAATGAAAAACCACGTTTGTTTCGCTTGAAAGAAGATGAAGCTATCATCAATCGAATGGGATTCAACAACATGGGAGTAGAAGAAGTTGTTTCCAATCTAAAAAAACGCAAGACGAAAGTCATTATCGGTGGAAACATTGGAAAGAACAAAATCACAGAAAACGAAAATGCAAATGGCGATTATTTAACTGCTTTTAATTATTTGCACGCATATGTCGACTATTTTGTTGTCAATGTATCTTCTCCAAATACTCCAAACTTAAGAGAGTTACAAGAGAAAGAACCTTTGACTAAATTGTTGCAAACTTTGAAAGATGAAAACGCGACAAAAGCGATTCAAAAGCCAATTCTTTTGAAAATTGCCCCAGACTTAACGAATGAACAATTGGATGATATCATTGAAATCATCCAGTCAGTTAAAATTGATGGTGTGATTGCTTCAAATACAACTATCTCTCGCGACGATTTAAAGACACCAACTACAAAAGTTGCAGCAATCGGAGCAGGTGGCGTTTCTGGAAAACCTGTAAAACAAAGATCTACAGAAGTAATCCGCTATTTGTCAGAAAAATCAAATGGTTCTTTTCCAATAATTGGAGTAGGTGGAATTCATTCAGCTGAAGATGCTTTGGAGAAATTGGATGCTGGTGCTTCACTCGTTCAAATCTATACTGGATTTATTTATGAAGGTCCAGGATTGATCAAAAAAATCAACAAGGCAATTATTGAACGTTCGAAAGCTTAAGCAATTTTGATTAAATTTGAGTCTATGGAATCATTGAAATTAATTGAGTGCCCGCGCGACGCCATGCAAGGAATGAAAGAGTTTGTTCCAACCGAATTAAAGGCCAACTACATCAATGCAATTTTGAAATGCGGCTTTGACACGGTCGACTTCGGGAGTTTTGTTTCACCAAAGGCAATTCCTCAAATGCGCGATACGGCTGATTTATTAAAGCGATTGAATCTTGATTCGAAATCAAAATTATTAGCAATTATTGCCAATGAACGAGGTGCTCAGGATGCATGTGAATTTGAAGAAATCGATTACCTTGGATTTCCTTTCTCCGTTTCCGAAGAATTCCAACAACGTAACACAAATAGTAGTATAGCTGAATCTCTGAATAGAGTAGAAGCCATTCAAAACTTGGCGGTTAAGAACAACAAGGAAACAGTGGTTTATTTATCCATGGGATTTGGAAATCCTTATGGAGAAGAGTGGAATGCTGATTTGGTCATCAAATGGTGTGAAACCTTGTATGAAAAAATGGGCATTAAAATTCAGGCCTTGAGTGATACAATTGGTTGTGGTACACCAGAAACAGTTTCATATTTATTCAAGGAATTAATTCCTGCATTGAAGAACGTTGAATTTGGTGCGCATTTACATACACGCAAAGAGAACGCTAAAACAATTGTTGAAGCTGCATACACTGCAGGTTGTAGAAGATTTGATAGTGCAATCAAAGGATATGGAGGTTGTCCGATGGCAACTGATACATTGACTGGGAATATGCCAACTGAAATCATGATTGAATGGTTCCAAGAAAACAATATTCTGTTACCAATTGATCATTCTGAGTTATACAAGGCGATGGACATTTCATCAACAATCTTTAATCATTAAACGAACATGCGCAAAATTATCTATTTTTCATTTTTAGTACTTGGTATATTGGCTTGTAGCGAAGAACCAGAATTAGAAAAAGTATTCAAAGATGAGCCAGTAGAAGATTTTGAACCAATTGAAGTCTTGTTTGATGAAGACACTTTTGAAAATGCCAAAATGATCGAGCTTTTGCGTGAAATCAACATTTGTAGCACAGAAGAGCAAGATAAATTAAATGTTGAAGTGGCCGATTGTTCACCCGAATTCTTCAAACTCTTTCCATTGAAAGCCAATGAACCTATCGAAAATGGTTTTATCTTATTGATTAAAGCAAATACAGGTGGAATCGGATTGCGAAGATTGTTGATTTTTGAGCGAGAAAATGGCGCTTTGGTAAAAACAAATGGATTCATTGGGAACTTGATTGGAAAGCGCAAATCAAAAACAGAATACGAAGATTTATTGATTCGTTTCATTGATATCATAGATGGTTCTGATGTATATTACAACTGTTTATTCTCATGGGAAGAAGGCAAATATCAATTCAAGAGTTGTGAATCCATTCATGAACCAGCAGGAAATTTCTTTGGCCGTGTGAAAGCAGATGTGAAAGATTCTGTCTCTCAAGAAATATTGGAAATTATCCAAAGTCACGACATGATTTTCTAAGTATGAAGTGGAATGCGCTTTTTTTGATTGCTGCGACTTCACTTGTTTTGAGTGCATGTACATCGAGCATTTCAATGAAAGCTGTGAACCTTGATTCTTTTTTCAACGACAATTCAAGTAAAGTTTGGTTAGTAGATAATATAAGTATTGGAGGAAATGAAGTTTCACCCATAAACGATGGTTACAAGGACGTTTTCATCTTTTATAAATCAGGAAAAATTGCCGTACAACCTTTGAATTCGTTAGGAAACACACCAAAACTTTCAGGCTATTTCTTCATTGATTCTGATTTAAAAACAATGAAATTGGAATTCAAAAAAACCGTGTGGAAATTTAAAATTGATGAAATATCACTTAAAAAAGTGGTGTTAAGTCCCGAAAAGTCGAGTGATTTTGAATACGGAATCGTTTTAATTCCGCTTCCAGAATTTTAATTCTTCACGATGCGTTTACGCGCAACTCCTTCATTTGTTTGAACTTCAACAAGGTAAATTCCAGAAGAAAGCTGTGATAAATCGATTGTTTTCGCCTTTGTTACAAGAATTTTCTCTCCGTTCATGGCTACAATCGCAATTTCATCAATTTGTGCATTCGACGAAACAGTGATATTATCTTGTGTTGGATTCGGATACACAGAAAAGTCAACTTTTGAGATGGAATGTACACTTACAGGATCTTCTTTCCACACATGCATTGAATCAACATACAATTTAAAACCATTGTAAGTACGATTCGCAATGGCCAAGTACACTGGTTGATTGTCGTAACCAGCATCTGATAAGTTGACTTCATATGTTGACCAATATTGCGATTCTTGTATTCCAACATACAATGTATCTGTGAAGCTTGAAACTTGAGTGTCAGTTGTAGAAAGCATCACTAAATAACTATCAGGGAATGAACCATCGTGTGATTTCGCTTGCCATGAGAAGTAATTCCCAAACGCTCCTAATGTCAACTGTGGAGTTACCAACCAGCGACTCGAAATTCCAATTGGGTCAAAATAAGACGTAGAACTAGCAGTTAAATTTGACGCATCATCTGGATCTGCTTTCGAAATCCAAGCTTCAGTGTACTCAGCTACAGAAGCATCTGGCGTCAAACCATCATTGTCGATTAACGTAAAGGTTGCTGGAATTCCAGACTGAAAATCTTCCAATAATAAATCTGTTTGCGCAAAAGAAGCTGTTGCGATGAAAATAAATATGCTGCTAATGTATCTCATGATTATTTTTTGTGTGCTTAATTGTTGTAATAACGTTCAATTAAGGTCAAAAGTAAGTAAAATTGCTTAATCCGTTAGTGCGATTAGGATATCTTTGTATTCTTGGTAAAACTCATCAAAAGCCAATAATCGTGCTTTTAAAAAGGCATAGATTTTAGGAATATCTTCATCTTTGAAATAATTCAACTCATCGTTTCTCCATGAAATTCTGCTTGATTCCATATTCGTTGGACCAAAATAGCGTTCGTCCCAAAACGTTTCATAGTTCATCGCTTTCTCCAAAACAACACGCAATTCACCCATTTGTTCCCAAATTACTTCTCGAACACTGGCATCTTTTGGTTGAATATCAAAGTTGACAGAACATCCTTTGTGACTTACCTCCAAGCGAACGTACAAATCTTTAACATCAGTTGGATAGTTGATCCAGTTCATTCTACGACCGTTGGAAGATGAAACACCTCGCATAAATTGCTTGTATCCGTCCCAAAACTCTTTGTTTTTTTGCTTTTGTTCTTCCTTTGATAACATCGTTTTATTTAATCGTACCGTAAATTTAGAAGAATACCATTGGATTCCAGTTGAAAATCGAGATATTTAACGAATATTCTGAAACGTATTTTTTCGAAACAAGATAAAATTGAGTCATGGCAATCACTTTCAAACAATTATCCGGACCAAAGCAAGTTCCAATCTTGGGGAACTTAACGCAAATTGACAAAGATCATTTGCATCAGCAAGTTGAAAATTGGAGTGATGAGTTCGGTTCTGTGTACAAAATCAAAATTGGACCAATGAATGTCACTGTAATTACGGATACTGAGATCATTCAAGAGATACTGCGCCGTCGACCAGATGATTTTATTCGCCAATCTAAAATGGGGAATATCCTCAATGAAGCAGGTGCGAAAGGTGTGTTTACGGCAGAAGGAGATGATTGGAGGAAAGAACGACGCATTGTTGCACGTGGACTTGACGTGAGCCATCAGAAGGCTTATTTCCCTGCCATTCAGAAAAGTTTGGATCGATTGTATCAAAAATGGGAGAAGCAGGCTGAATTAAACGAAGTTGTTGCCATTCAAGAAGACTTCATGCGATTTACTGTTGATGTTACGACATCTTTAGCTTTCGGAATCGACATGAACACTTTAGAAAAGGAAGGTGGTGTGATTCAAGATCACATGGAGAATATTTTCCCGATGATTTACAAGCGAATCAACGATCCCATTCCGTGGTACAAAATCGTTCGATCGAAACGCGATAAAGAATTTGATGCATCAGTGAAGGAATTGCTGAAATTTGTCGATGGTTTTATTGAAGAAGGTAAAAAACGATTAGAGCAACATCCTCATTTGAATCAAAAACCAGAGAATTTCTTGGATGCCATATTGGTTGCAGCACAGGAAGAAGATGGAATGACGAATGAGAAAATCACTGGAAATTTGCTCACATTGCTCTTGGCTGGTGAAGACACCACGGCGTTGTCGTTGTCTTGGGCGGTTTATTTCCTGACAGCTCAACCGGAATACCAAGAGTTGTTAGCTCAAGAAGCTAAGACGTTCATGCATGATGCTATTTTCTTGAATGATTATGATCAACATGTTCACTTTAAGTTGGCGCAAGCGGTGGCCAATGAAACGATGCGATTAAAACCTGTAGCGCCATTTTTGTTGTTTGAACCTACGAAAGACATAGAAATCAAAGGTTATTTATTCGAAAAAGGCGCTCGGATTCTAACACAAAGTCGCTATGGTGCAATCACTGAACAAAATTTCACTAAAGCGAGTCAATTTTATCCAGAACGCTGGCTGGAAAACACGGGAAAATGTCCGTTTCACAATACGGATGCACACATGCCTTTTGGCGGTGGACCAAGAACTTGCCCAGGAATGAATTTAGCATTATTGGAAATGAAAGTAGTGCTATCGATGTTATTCAAGAACTTCACTGTTGAACGAGATACCAGCATTGAAGTCGACGAAATCATTGCGTTTACAATGAAACCAAGTGGATTTACCGTGAAATTGAATAAGAGGTAAATAGTTCCATTCTCCTAATTCTTGTCATGCTTCATTTCTGTGGTTAGGGTTTTCCCTAGTCGCATTTTCAGGGATTCACCTAGTACGTTTCGCTTATACGAGCAGTAGCTTTGCGCTTGTATTTAAATCTGAAATGTATGAAAAAGCAAATCATCGCTACTGTTTGTTCGATTGCATTCTCAACGATTGCCTTGAGTCAATCCGAGTTTCTAGAACGACAAGCCGAAAAAGTAAAAAACAAAGCTGCAGCACGTGTAGAGAACAAAATTGATGAAGGCATTGATAAATCAATGGACAAAACGGAAGAGGAAATTGAAGGTTCAATTAAAGATTCAAAGAAAAAAGATAAAAAATCAAAGTCCTCTAACGAATCTGAAAAACAGTCAAATGACCCTGATAATCAATCAAATGACACTCAAAGCAACAGCACATCTCCAAAAAAGGATGGAAACAAGTCGTCTACAATAGCGAATGAAAATCCCGAATTGAAGGCGTATTCAAAATTTGATTTTGTATCAGGGGAAAAAGTTATTGGACTTGAACAATTTCAAGAAACATCTATTGGCGACTTCCCTCTAGGCTGGAATACTAATGGGTCGGCAGAAATTGTAACACTAGGAGATGCTGAAGTAAAATGGCTTCGATTATTACAAGATGGTTACTACTTACCAGAATTCGTGACTGATTTGCCAGAAAACTTCACCATAGAATTTGATGTTTTTACACGTTATAGAAGTTCAAATATATTAACGTACGGATTTGATATTTGTGCAATGAACAATCAACGCAAAGACATCAATACTGAAATTTATTCAGCCAAAGCTGGCTTCGAATTTAAATGGTCCGCTTGTGAAGGAAGTGCTGTTTATAATGTGTATGAAAACAGTGAAGTTACAAGTAACAATGACAACTTAACTATTGCATCTTTAAAATGTGATGGACAAGACTATACAGGTTATTCAATTGTCCATTTTTCGATTTGGCGTCAAAAAAACAGACTGAGAATTTATGCGAATGAAAATAAAATCATTGATATACCATACGCGCTATTAATTGAGAACAAATACAATTCATTTCGTTTTAAGACCTATTATATGGATTATAGCACATCGAACGATAAGGATGAAATCATGGTTTCTGAGATTCGATACGCTGTCGGTGCTCCTGACACTCGCAGTAAACTCATCACAGATGGCAAACTGGTATCACGTGGAATTCTTTTCAATGTGAATTCAGATAAAATTAAACCAGAATCATACGGAACATTAAAAGAAATTGCTTCAGTATTGAAGGAGAACTCCACAGTGAAAGTCTTGATTGTTGGACATACGGATAGTGATGGTGATGATCAAAGCAATCTTGAGCTCTCTAAAAAACGTGCAGCTTCTGTGAAGGAGTCGCTGGTGAAAGAGTTTGGAGTGAGCGAGGCGCAATTGACCACAGATGGAAAAGGGGAGAGTGAACCATCAGAGCCAAATACCAGTGCTGCTGCAAAAGCAAATAACAGAAGAGTTGAATTTATTAAACTATAAAGAATGAGGTTACTAATTGCATTGGTGTGTATTGGAAGCATGTTGGCTTCATGCTCGGAAAATAATAACGATTTGAAGTCAGACTTAAATGAGGCGCTTGAAAGTGTTGCGGCAGATGCTAGCAAGTATGAAGGAAGGCTAGACGAACTACTTACTTTAGAAATGGCAAGTGAATGTTCTGGATTAGCCGGTTCGGAAGCCGAAGTGGAATACAATAAATTGATGACGAATCCAGAATATCACAGTTTGGCATATACGTGGAAATCTGACCGAAAGCGTGAATTGAATGTGAGCGGTATGAAAATGGAAGTTCCAATGCCGAACTTGGTTCAAATTTCTTGGGTGAAAGAATCGGATTTAAAGAAGTTTACGTTTAGCTATCATAACCCAACGAAGGAAGAGCTTGCAAATGCTCAGAAAGCTATGAAGGCCAAAGAAGAGGAAATGGTGAGAGATGGAAAAATCAGTTCTGAACAGGCAGGAATGGCAGATGGAATGGCAAACGAAATGATTGCGAACTACACTGTAGTAAATGTGCCAAATTTAGGTGATAAAGCCGTTTGGATTCAAACAAAGCAAGACAATCACTTAAAAGTTTTGTACAACGGAATAGAGTTTCAATTGACAATTGAGCTTTCCGATTTGGAAAGTGAAAATAAAGCGAAAGCTATAGGCTTAGCACGCAAGGTGATAAATAATATGTGATCCAAATACCACCTATTACTACAACAAACTGTATTTGCACTAACAGCCAGTGAAATCTAGTGTGAATAAGTAGCGAGAAAGGGAAGTCGAGAAATTGACTTCCCTTTTTTTGTTCAACTAGAAAAAGCCCCCAATTTCTCAGGAGCCTCCTCTAACTTAAATCGTTGCGATTTACTCTTTGAAGTATTTTGAATCGCGTGTATTTTTTTGAACTGCTATAGCAGAGAAGAGCGCGAGGGTGAATGACATTCCGTAAAATCCTTTTTCGCTCAACCATAAATCAGCATTTCTCAATCCAACAACGAGTAACACAATTGACGTGATGGTTGTAAACCAACTGATTCCGTAGTAGATATCGGTTACTTCAATGCCTTCCGCACGATCTCGCACACATTTTTGAACGGAAATAGCAGAGAATAATCCAAACAAAATCACAGTGAAATAATAGCCTTTCTCATTCAATAGCATGTCTGAGTTCCATAAGCCAATGCAGTAGGAGATCAATCCTATTCCCAAAGCGACCCATGCAGCTCCAACAAATGCAGGCGTAGGTTTGATTCCTGGTTTAATACTCGGTTTGGTTTCGATGTTCGTTTTTTTCTGTTCGAAGTTTTGATTCGTTCCTAATTCAAAATCTTCATTAAATGGTTCAAATGACATATTGATTTGTTTTTAAGTTACATTTTTTAATCATTAGAAATCAATCACGTGATATTCTAATGGAATGCCGATCTAGTTGATTTGCACTAGACGTTTCCAGTACCTTCAAACTCTATCAGTATTCTGGAGCAAAGTTGCAGCGCTTTAAAGGATTCTGAAAGGCAATATTTCTACAATTATTACGATATAATAGTTAATATCAATCCGAAATAGCCTATATTTAATACATTTAGACTCAAAATTATTACAATATATGAGCGACATTAACGAGCTTTTTTCCTTGCTTTCTGATACTGAGCAACAGCAATTCATTCAGTATTTGAAGGGTCGAAATAAACGTCACGACACGAGAAATACCGCATTTGTTCAAGAAATTATTCAGTCGAAAGAAGGGAAGATACGGGCTGAAATTGGCGACAATGCATACAATGTATTGAAAAAACGTGTACAAGATCGTTTGATTGATTTCTTGGCCAACAATGCGCTCGACAATGATGCGAGTGATGAAGTGGCTGTAATTAAACTATTATTGGTTGCCAGAAAATTGCTTCAGAATCAACTCTACAAACAAGGATATAAGTTGTTGTTAAAAGCGGAAAGTCAAGCCAATCGTATCTTTAATTATACCTTGCTGAATGAGATTTATCACACTTTCATTGAATATTCGCACCAAGTAGAAGCGATTGATCAAGAAGAGTTAATTGCAAAATTAGAATTGAATACGAAGCGATTTTTAGAGCAGGAGCGACTCAACATTGTCTTTGCCATCATTAAAAAAGCCTTTAATGCCATTGAATTCAACGCTGAAACCTTCGATTTAGAAGAATTATTAGAAGATTCCTACAAACGTTTCGGCATTAGTCAGGAGGGAGCTCACAACTTTAAAACATTGAGTCAATTGGCTCAAATAGCTGATATTTATGGGGCTTACAAGAAGAACTACGCATCCATTGACCTTTATTTCGAAGAACAATTGAATGAATTAGAAGGTGGAGTAGGTGATACAGAGCGTTATTTGCAGTATCACATCGATGTTTTGTACCATATTGCCAATATTTACTTCAGAAAAAAGCAATTTGAGACAAGTTTGGACTATTTGAGTCGCATGGAGCAACAAATGCTGCGCTACAACAAACGTTATTTTGATAAATATTATGTTAAATACAAGAATTTACAAAGTCTCAATTTGAATTATTGCGGTCACACACAACAAGCAATAGAAATCCTTGAAAACATTGTGAATTCATCACGCTATACAGTGCCGGAAACATTGAATCCACAATTAGCCTTGTCCATGATGTATTTTCAGAATAAGAATTTTACACAAACAAAACGATTATTGGCCGGATTTCATCGCAGTGACTTGTGGTATGAACGAAACATGGGATTGGATTGGGTATTGAATAAAAAATACGTAGAAATCATTTTTCATTTAGAATTGGGAAATTCTGAGCTCGTAGAATCGCGTATAGCAAATTTAATTCGATCACACGGCAAGGAATTAAAATCTCAGAAAGATTCTCACGTATTGAATTTCTTAAAATTGATTCAAAAAATTCATCGTGAACCAATGATTGTAAATGCACCAGAATTTCGCAAAACCGTCAAGGAAACAATTGAATGGAAACCTGAGGGACAAGAGGATGTATTTATGATAAGTTTTTATGCCTGGTTGAAATCGAAGATGGAGAAGAAGGATTTGTATGAGACAACTTTGGAGTTGGTGAGGTTTGGTTAGAATTGTGTGTTTCGTGTAGTTATATACATTCTATTTAACATAATATTAATTATAAGACATTGGTGAAATACCAACGACTGATAATTAGTCGTTATGTGTAAATAGCCACACCTGTGGCGGTCAATTTAAAATATGGAATGTGGTTATTTTAAAATGTGGAATAAGCCATGGTTTTACTATGCAATAACATTAAAAATAAATTACTTATCGAATTAAATTAATGTGTCCTGTAATTTGATCAAATATTGCGATGGAATTTTCATATCTTAATTGATAAATATAAACTCCATCAGGAACATTATAGTCCTTGAACTTACCATTCCAAGACTCCAAATGGTTTGATGACTCAAAAATCAATTCACCCCATCTGTTATAAATTTTTAACTCATAATTTATCAAATCATCACAAATACCAATAATGTGAAAAAAATCATTAACACCATCACCATTTGGTGAAAACGAATTTGGAAGATAAAAAGAACAATCACAATTATATATACTCACATTTATTGAATCTGTTGAGGAGCCACATAAGTTATTCATTTCCAAAATATATAGTCCATCTTCATTTATTATTAAAGGTAATTCATTACTACCATTATTCCATTCAACAAAGTTGTAGTTAGGATTATCCACTTCAACAATCAATTGAGTATCGGAACATATTAATGTGTCATTTGGTAAAATTGTAATTGGCATTGAAACTACCGAAATATTGATTGAGTCATACGATATGCAACCATTATTATCAACTTGCACATAGTATAGACCAGATGAGTTAACATCTATCGAAGGATTTGTACTACCATTTTGCCAAAGATAATTAGCATTAAAAGTTTGACTTCCATCTAAGAAAAAAGTAAACCCTTCACAAATACTTGTGTCATCCCCTAGATTCACAATTGGAAAATCAATAAAGTTGATTACTGTTGTATCTGATGCTTGTCCACATTCATTAAAACCAGTTATCCAATACAAGCTATCCAATGAAGTATTTATAAACTGTCCAGTTTCTCCATTAGACCATATTACGCTATTAACATTGGAATCGAAAAAGGATAATTGAATCATTTCTCCTGCACATAGTGAAGTATCAGTAATGCTCATTGAAATTTCAGGATTGTTTAAAAAATTAATGGTAATAGTGTCTGTGGTGATACATCCTAAGTTATTTACAGTAACTGAATATTCACCAGATTGATTGATGAAAAATGTTGATGAATTGCTTCCGTCTTGCCATAAATAGTTCATTGTCGAGGTTTGACTAGCGTCCAAGACGAGAGTATTACCTTCACAAATACTTGTGTCATCTCCTAGATTCACAATTGGAAAATCAATAAAGTTGATTACTGTTGTATCTGATGCTTGTCCACATTCATTAAAACCAGTTATCCAATACAAGCTATCCAATGAAGTGTTTATAAACTGTCCAGTTTCTCCATTAGACCATATTACGCTATTAACATTGGAACCTAAAAAGGATAATTGGAGCATTTCTCCTACACATAGTGAAGTATCAGTTATATTTATAGATACTTCAGGATTATTTATAAAATTGATATTAATAGTGTCTGCTGCGATACATCCTAAGTTATTTACGGTAACTGAAAATTCACCCGATTGATTGATGAAAAATGTAGAAGAATTACTTCCGTCTTGCCATAAATAGTTCATTATTGAAGTTTGACTAGCATCTAGAACGAGAGAATTACCATCACATATACTTGTATCATTTCCAAAATTTAAAACAGGATAATCAATAAAGTTCACAATTAATGTGTCAGTAAATTGACCACAATCGTTAAAAGCACTAATCCAATAAATAGTATCACTGGAAGTTGTCAAATTTTGACCTGTCCCTCCATCAGACCAAATTATATAATCAATATTACTTCCAGAATAACCTATTTGTGCTTGCTGACCTACACAAAGAGTAGTGTCAGAAACTAAAAGTGAAACTGAAGGAATAGGTACAAAAGAAACAACAATAGTATCAGTAACGATACAACCTAAGTTGTCCACAGATACGGAATATTCTCCCGACACATTAATATTTATTGTAGACGTGTCGCTACCATCTTGCCAAATATAGTGAACATTGAAAGGCTGATTTATGTCTAAAATTAAGCTGCTACCAACACATAATGTCGTGTCAGCTCCTAATGTAACAATAGGTCTTTCTTGAAATGTAACAGTAATTGAATCCATACTTGTTCCAAACGCATTGGTTACCTGAACCCAAAATGTACCTGAGTTTACAAATTCATTGTTAGATAGCGTTGATCCGTTACTCCACAGGTAAGTGCACCCAGAGCAAAAAACATCTTGAATCAAGCTATCACCTAAACATAATGTCGTATCATTACCTAAATTTGTTAACGGCACACCAAAATAAGGACTAAGGCTAATACTATCAATCCCCATTCTTACCCCAGCTCCACCATTTTCTTCATTTATTATTGGATCATCATCTGTAGGCAAGAATTTTATAGTATGGACGTTTGATGTAGCTTGAAATGTAATAGTTCTTTGTTCCCATATAAAGGAGGTGCTGTTAAATGGTGCATCACTAAAAGTAGGAGTAGTTATGGATAATAAAGTACCATCTGCAAAGACTGACCACGAACCACTTGAATCTAAGCATGTAGATTGTTTTACAACAGACTGATAAAACTTAATTTCATATTGATTTCCTGGTGTAAAGCCAGAAACTGTTTGCATAATTCCTTCCCTAAAAAGAATATTATTAGGTGTGGAATAGCTGTGTAAACCACTAGTAAACGTGTTACCCGAATATGGATTCCCAATGATTCCTGAACTTATAATGGGTCCTGTGAGACTAGTTAAATCAGAGGTTGCTTGTGGAGCAGAAGTGGCATTTGAAACCGGGTCTGTATATGGTACCTGTTGCCAGCTATTTGGGGTGAGAGATGATACTATTGTCGACCCATTGAGGTCTCCGTTTACAAAGGTTTGAGAAATAGAAAGGAAACTATAAAATAAGAAAAAAATAGGTATTAAAAAAATAGGTTTATTTTTTACAAAAAATTTCACACAAAAAAATACATATATTTGATGTAAAGTTATTAAAATAAACTAAATAAAAAAACTTTGTTTTATTCTAATTCAGTATAAAACATACAAATGCTCCAACAGGTGTTGATCAAGGACGTGTTCGAAGTGCTTTGGCGATTGCAAATAAAGACTTTGGTCATCGCTGGGAAATAATTTGATACGTCATTCATTAGGGCGACTCCCTTTCTCACACCCTCCTATTCGCCAACAACGGTGGTGGCTCACCATTAAACGGATTCCAGCGACTAATACTTTTCGCCGACATTCCTGAAGCGCGCATCACAATGCGGTCTCCGTAGCGTTCGCGCATTTTATCCATTGCTTGGTACAAGTGCAGTAAATCGGTGTTTTCGAATAGACTGATTTGATGTCCACCATCGACTAAGTGACTGTAGCGAACGCCTATTAATCGTACTAAAACACGACGATTGTAGAGTTTCCGAAACAATTCCAGCACAATTGGCAAGATGATATGATCGGAAGAATTGTAAGGGATTTGTCGCTGCAAGGTATAGGTTTGGAAATCGGTGTAGCGAACCTTGACAGTGATGCATGCTGTTAGTTTTTTCCCTCTTCGCAGCTGAAAGGTCAGGTTTTCAGCCATTGCAACCAAAATTGCTTCTACTTTTTGCACATCAATGGTGTCTTTGTCAAACGTTCGCTCTGTGGAAATGGATTTGCGTTCTTGGTATTGAATCACCGGACTGTCATCCAAACCATTCGCTTTTTTCCACATCACAATGCCATTTTTCCCAAAAACTTTTTCCATCAATTCAATGGGCATTTCCTGAATGGATTGAATCTTTTTCACGCCTAAATCACACAAAATACGATAGGTTTTATCGCCAATCATGGGGATTTTCTTCACCGACAAAGGTGCTAAAAAGGGTTTTTCTGTCCCGTACAAAATATTGAGTTCATTGTTGGGCTTCGCAACACCTGTCGCAATCTTAGAAACAGTTTTATTGACCGACAAACCAAAAGAAATGGGCAATCCGCTTTCTCGAATGATTTTTTGACGCAGCTCTGATGCTATTTTTTGACAGCCAAAGAACTGATCCATGCCTGTTAAATCGACGTAAAATTCATCGACGGATGCTTTTTCGTAAACCGGAACATCTTCCTTGATGATGTCTGTCACCAACTTCGAATACTTGCTGTAAATCCCAGAATTCCCTTTTAAAACAACGGCTTCGGGACACAATTGCTTGGCCATTCGCATCGGCATTGCTGAGTGAACACCGAATTTTCGCGCTTCATAACTACACGATGCCACTACTCCTCTATCGGATGTTCCGCCGATGAGAACAGGACGATTGTTCAGACGACTATCAATCAGTCGCTCACAGGACACAAAAAAAGTGTCTAAATCAAGATGTACAATAGATCGATTCATGGGGTAAAATTCGTTTGTTACTTCGTAAAGTATGTATGATGTGAGGAGGTAAACATTCAAGGATTCGAGGATTCGAAGATTCAAACATTCAAGATTCAAACATTCAAGGATTCAAGGATTCAAGGATTCAAACATTCAAAGATTCAAAGATTCAAAGATTGATTTATTTGAAACATGTACAATCGTTGAATAGCAAAGCGTTGAATTGTTGAATGACTTCTTCACTCCTTCACTTTTCATTTTTCACTTTTTCTCCGCATACCTCGGATCTTCAATCACACCAATCTTTTCCAAGTATTCAGCTTCAATGGTCACGCAATCATATTCTAGGTTGACTCGACCAAAGACGACATAAACGCCTCTCCCGCGAAACAAATAGCGCCGGGCGATGTTGGGAAAATGGACACTGTCTAACCAAGCTCCTTCTTCGTCGAGAAATGTCCCGAAAAACATTAAATCGCCATTGCTTGTAACTGTTTTTTTAACGTGAATCAAATAACCTTTTATCCAGACTTTTTGTCCTGCGAAACTCGGCAAATCTCTGGCCAGCACTCCATTGTATTGATCGGGCAAAGCGAATGAAAATCGGTCGTACAATGAAAAACCAAAGAGTTCTAGTTGATCAAACACATCTTCTTGCCAGGAATCTTTCATTTCGGGCAGTTGAAATTCTTTGGGCTTCAATCGGAATAAATCGGCCATGGCAACTTCTTTCTTTGGGGCAATTTTCAATTGAATCTCCCACAACAGTTGTCGTTTATCTCTTCCTGTAAACCGAAAAGCATTGACGCGAATCAACAAGCTTATTTGCTCAATGGAAATCGGAACGCGCTCCAAAAAGTCGTCTAAATCAACAAACACTCCTTCCCTCCTTTTAGCTTCTACAATGCGCTTCCCGACTTTCGTTTCAAAAGATGCCAACAAATGAAATCCTAAGTAAATGGTTGTTCCAATGATACAGGTTTCCATGCGACTATTGTTGATGCAAATGGGCTCAATTGTCGCTCCCAAGCGCTTTGCTTCCAGCACATAGAGTTCTGTGGTATAAAATCCTCCATAGTTATTAATGGTTGCGACTAAAAACTCCAAAGGGAAATATGCTTTCAAAAACAAGCATTGGTAACTTTCGACTGCATAAGAAGCTGAATGCCCTTTTGCAAATGCATACCCAGCAAAGCTTTCCGTTTGTCGCCAAACCTCTGCAGTCACTTCTGGCGAATGTCCCTTTTTGATGCAATTGTCAAAAAACTGTTGTTTGACAGCTAAAAACTCATCTCGCGAGCGAAATTTGCCCGACATGCCTCGACGCATTTTATCTGCTTCTCCCAATGTTAGTCCCGCAAAATAATGCGCCACTTTGATCACATCTTCTTGGTACACCATCACACCAAAGGTTTCAGGCATCAATTCCAACAATACAGGATGTGCATCTGCACGTTTTTCAGGATGACGAAATCGCTGAATGTAAGCGTTCATCATTCCAGATTTGGCAACACCTGGACGAATAACGGAGCTCGCAGCAACCAAGCCTATGTAATTATCGACTTGTAGTTTTCTCAATAACATACGCATTGCGGGCGATTCAACGTAAAAACAGCCGATGGCATCTGCATTGCGAAGCATTTTTTTTATTTGTTCATCTTCTTTGAATCGCTGAATATCATGAATGTCAAATGCTTCTGAATCAGGTTGGTTGTAGCGAATGATTTCCATGGTATCTTTGATTTTGCTTAATCCTCGCTGACTTAAAATGTCAAATTTATACCAGCCCATATCTTCCGCAACATGCATGTCAAACTGTATTGTTGGATATCCTTTTGGAGGCATGAAAGTCGCTGAAAAGTAGTTGATTGGACGTTCAGAAATCACGATTCCACTTGCGTGAATACTTAGATGACTTGGGAAATCACGAATGTATTCTCCATATTTTAAAATGAGTCTCGAAAACTCATTGAATTCCCACGGTTGAACAGTCGCTTTCACCATTTTGTCAATTTCCTCTTTTGGCAACCCAAAGACTTTCCCTAATTCTCGTGTAACGGCTCGATCTTTAAAGGTATTGTAAGTCGCAACGAGTGCAGTATTCGGAAAACGTTCAAAGATGTAGCGTGTCACATCATCGCGGTCTGTCCACGAAAAATCAATGTCAAAATCGGGTGGACTACTTCGGAATGCATTGATGAATCGCTCAAAGTATAAGTCTAACTCAATTGGGTCAACATCTGTGATTCTCAAGATGTAAGCAATGACACTATTTGCTCCGCTCCCACGACCAACATAGAAGTATCCTTTTGATCGCGCATAGGAAACAATGTCCCAATTAATTAAAAAATAAGCCACGAAATTCATTTCTTTGACGGCTTTCAATTCCTTTTTTATCCTCAACTCAATGTCTAGCGTCATTTCAGGATATCTGTAAGCCAACCCTTCAGCACAGAGTCGCTTTAAGAGCTTCCAATCTTCCTTTCTAGAGGATGTATACGTTTGAAGGTTTTCGGAGCGTTCAGGAGAAAAATCGAATTGAATTTCAGCTGTATTGAGAATGTGTTGGGTATTAGCAATGATCTCAGGGAAATCGGCAAATTCCGCTACAAGCTCTTCAACTGGAATCAATTGATCCGATTCTTTGCCTTGCTCGGAAAGCGGTAATTTACTTAGTAAGACATTTTTATCAATCGCCCGCAATAGTCGATGTGCATTGAAATCCTTCTTTGTTCGGAACGTCACTGTGTTTAAAACAACGGCTTTTTCCGTTGACCAATTTTTCAAGCGGATAAAAGGTAAATCAGTTGTTCGAACGCCAATAAACTCAAAGTCGCGAAGCGAATAGTTCTTTCCTTTTTCGAAGGGATAAATGATGTAGGAATGCTTAAAATTGGGAGCAACTTCAGGACAATCGACTTCCGTATGTAGCAATTCACTCAAGTACTGATTGAGCTCTTGAAATCCTTCGTTGTTTTTTGCAATCGCAATGAATCGCTGCTGAACTCCTACTCTAAAATCAATGCCGATAATTGGTTTAAGTCCCCTATTGTTGCATTGTCGCACAAAATCAATGCAAGCGGAAGTTGAGTTGATGTCTGTAAGCACTAATTGCTCACAATGATTGTCTGCTAATAACTGAATCAGTTCAGAAACATTCATTGTCCCGAAGCATAAACTGAAATACGTGTGATTATTGAGAAACATCTGTGGATTATTTCTTTCAAAATTATTACTTTTTAATCACTTTTTGATTAGTTAATAATCAAAATAGTTATAAACAATTGGATAAACAGCTTATAAACAAATAATTAAGTAGAAAGTCAGAGCAAACACAATCATCACTAGTATAGAAGCGAAATGTAATGATTCATAAAGAAAAATGAAAAGGTTCTATTTCAACTTCAAAAGTTCCTTTTCTTCTTGTTTGAAGAAATCGCGACTTGTGTAGTTGACGACAAATAATCCTGGAAAATAAAATAGGGCAATTTGGCGGTAGTCGTAGCCATATTTCGCCATTTTCATTGCCCCTTCTTGACACAAACCAACTCCATGTCCAAAGCCTCGACCTTTAATTAGTACTTCGTTGTTGTCTAATTCAACAGAAAAGAAGGTTGATTTAAGATTGAACTTTGTACGTAAGTCACGCAAAGGAATTCCTAGCACCGGATCAACATAAAAGGCTTTGCGTTGCTCTTGAGTAAACGTGTACAACTGGCTTCTGCAAACAGAATCGTGCATAGGGAAATGAAATTCTTTCACTAAATAGCGTTCCCAATCAGCTTTCGGCACTCGTTTTTCCCAAACAGCTTGCTTGGTATAGATACAAAATGTGTCCAAAAATGAATTCAAATACGGTATCGCATTGTTCCAAACATAGTCTGGTTCACAGGTTTGTCCACCACAATTCGCATGAAAATAGGAATCAGCGTAACGGCCAGATGAATCAATCATAACCATTCCCTGCGTTGTCTTCACTGCTTCTTCAATGGTTGGAGTAAAACGCATCATGCTATGATAAGCCTGGCAATGAACGCGATCGCAGAGAGAAAATCCTTCACTCTTGTGACGATTGATGTATTTCAACACATATGTTCTACTCATCAAGGCTTGAACCCTATAATACTCTAAATTTTGACCGCCACCACCTTCAGATTCAACCACACCAGCCAAATAATTATCCATGTCAACCAAATTCACCAAGGTCAACTCACCTCCTTTTGACGTGATTTCAAAATCATCTTTGTATTTGCGTTGTTTTTGAACAGGACTTTTCGGGTTGAGTGTAATGGAAGAATTGAATTTATTTTCATTTAAAATGACTTTCGTGTAAAGTCCTTTGTCAACAACTCCAAGTTTCAACCGTACTTTATTTCCTTCCGCAGAAACCTCAATAAACTCATTCGGTAAAATGGATCCAAATTCAGTAGAATCAGCTAGAATACTATAACTACCATCGTTATAAGCGAAAACAACTCGTTTCATTTTATAGTCACGGTAAACACCAATTCGCAGCTGCTGAGCAGACACGAAAAACACGTAAAAAACCATAAGACATGAAACAAAAATTTTCATTTTGCAAAATTAACATTGAAATAGCTCCGTAAAAAGCAACTAATCAATAGTTTTCAACAAGGATTGTGCAACTTTTTTACTTGCACCTCCTCCACCAAGTTTTGTTTTGAGTTCTATGAAAGATTGAATCATCTTTTCGCGTTCACTTCCTCCGTGGACAATTTTACTTAATTCTTCGTTGATTCGCTTGGCATTGCATTCATGTTGAATCAATTCTGTGACAATTTCCTTGTCCATAATTAAGTTCACCAGAGATATGTATTTGATCTTGATCAATTTCTTTGCAATGGAATAAGAAATCTGTGATCCTTTGTAGCATACAACTTCTGGAACTTGAAACAAAGCCGTTTCTAATGTTGCCGTTCCGGATGTAACAACAGCTACTTCTGCGCAATTCAACAAATCATAGGTTTGACCATGAACAATGCTACAATTCTTATTGAGCATCGGCGCATAAAAATCTTCCGTTAAACTTGGTGCTCCAGCAATGACAACTTGATAGTCGGTAAACTCCTTTACTCCTTCCAACATGATCGGTAATTTCTTTAATACCTCTTGTTTTCTGCTTCCAGGTAAAACCGCAATGATTTTCTTTTCTAAGAGATTGTTTTTTTCAATGAATTCTTTGGTTGAAATTGCATTCTCTTCGTACTGTTCAATGGCATCAAGCAAAGGATGACCAACAAATTCAACATCCATCTGAAAACGTTGATAAAACTCTTGTTCAAAAGGAAGAATGACCAACATTTCATCCACAACCTTCTTGATTTTATGCACACGATTTTGTTTCCATGCCCAGATTTGCGGAGAAATATAGTAAACTACTTTTATTCCTTTCTCATGTGCCCATTCAGCGATTCGTAAATTAAAACCTGGATAATCCACTAAAACCAATACATCCGGATTGAATGCTTCGATATCAGCTTTGCAAAACTTCATATTACCCAGAATTGTACGCAAGTTCATGATAACTTCTACGAACCCCATGAAAGCCAATTCTTTGATATGCTTTACTGGTTCCCCTGCAACATCGGCCATTTTGTCGCCTCCCCAAAATCGAAAATGAATCGACGGATCTTGCTTCAACACTTCTTTCATGACGTTGCTTGCATGCAAATCACCAGAAGCTTCACCAGCAATAATGTATATTTTTTTCTCCTTCTCTTTCATTTAAATGAACTTGAAGTAGAGAATTACGATTAGATTTAAAACAGTTGCCAAAATCACTCCCATCGCTAAAGGCCATTTCTCTTTACGCAAGAAAGTATGAAACCAAATAAGATTTCCAATACTCGCCAACGAAATCACTTTAGCTGTTTGCACATGCAGGTAGGTAAAACGATCGAATGTTACACGGTAAGGAATTCCATCTTGCCAAGCCAATATACCAATGACGATGAATGAACATACAATAGTCGTTAAAATCCCCAATAGGATTCCATATGTATGTCCCTTGCTCCAATTTCTTAAATTCATAAATTCCAATTTTTTAGTGTATCCAATGCCGAATAAGCCGTCATATCAAATTGAGTCGGTACAACCGACGCATAACCTTGCTCTATTGCTTGTAAATCTGTTTCTGGATCTGTGTTTTGTAACTCAAAGTCGCCTGTTAGCCAAAAATATGGCTTCCCAAATTGATCCATGCGTTTATCAAAACTGTCGTTCCAAAATGCATTTGCTTGTTTACAAATCTTAATTCCTTTTAACTCATTGATACTTAAATCTGGAATATTGACGTTCAAACATACATTCTGTGGAAATCCACCTTCTAATGTACGTTGAATCATTTTCTCAGCAACCATTTTAGCCGTTGAAAAATCTGCGTCGGAATCATAATTGTACAATGAAAATCCAATAGACGGAATGTTCTCCATTGCTCCTTCCACAGCTGCCGACATTGTTCCAGAATACAATACATTTGACGATGTGTTTGCGCCGTGATTGATTCCAGAAACCAATAAATCTGGCCTGCGTTTCAGTACTTCAAAAATCCCCAACTTCACACAGTCGACTGGCGTACCAGAACAAGTAAACGACTCAATTCCAGGAAACAACAGTGATTTATTCAAGCGCAAGGGGTGATTAATTGTAATCGCATGTCCCATTCCAGATTGTGGTTTATCGGGTGCCACAACTACAACATCTCCAAATTTCTGTGCAACTTCTACCAAAGAAAGAATTCCTTTGGCTGAAATACCATCGTCATTCGTGACTAAAATCAGCGGTTTTTTATCGTTCATCTATTGTTCAATTCACTTTGCTGCGAAAGTAACGATTATTCCAGTAATTTCAGTAAGAATCCAACCGCAATAAAATGTGATAGCACTACTTTTTGTAAAATTAGATGCGTCTTATCGTTAGATTCTACAATCCTTTTTGATTTATTGTTTAAATTAGCACCATAATGACTTCATAAGTACAATTCGGAAATTTACATGACGACAGAATCACTCTTCCAAGAACTCGAAAAAATCACTAAAACATCGATTGATACAGTTCAAAAGCAGCTTTCAAAACTTTCACAAAGTCAGTTGGAATGGAAGCCAAATAGTGAAACATGGAATTTGTTGGAGATTTTTGCCCATTTAAATGAATATGCTTTGTACTATCATCCAGCATTCAGCAAGAAAATTGACACAACTCGCTTTCGTGATCCAAAAGAACAGTTTATTTCTTCTCCACTAGGAAGAAGTGCTTGGAAATCAATGAAATTAGGAAATGCTAAGAATGTAAAACGCAAGTTCAAAGCGCCAAAATTATACAACCCAACAATTGTAAGTTCCATTGTGAAGCCAACGGCAATTACCGATTTTATTGCTCAACAGAATGAGTTGTTAGAAATTCTGAATAAAGCGAAAACAATCAATATCCGTAAATCAAAAGTGGGAATTTCTATCTCTAAAATCATACGCTTGCGATTTGGAGACGCCCTATTATTTGTCATTTACCACAATGAACGACATGTTCAACAAGCCATTAATTTAATTAATCAACGTAATTTTCCGAAGAAATGAGTGATGTTTTTGCTTATTGCTCAGTGAGCATTTCTCCAGTGAGAAGTAATTCGAGTGATACTTCAGAAATGGTGACTCAACTACTTTTCGGTGAACTAGTTACAGTTTTGGAACAAACCGAAAAATGGTGGAAGATACAATCATACGCCGACAATTATGTTGGTTGGATCGACCCTAAACAAGTCAATCGATTGTCAAAAAAAGAAGTCAATCGGTGGTTAGACGGATTACACTTTCAACGATCTCAGATTCGAAAATTATCGTCATCGTCTGGAGTGTTAACTACGGTAAAGGGTTCATTTGTCCCATTTCATGTTGAATCTTCTTTTATGATTGGAGATGAGGAATACGCATTTATTGACGAGCAAGAATTGTTCAGTGCAACCAATGCATTTTCAATTGCAGAAGAATATTTAAATGCACCTTACCTATGGGGCGGAAAATCACCTTTTGGTATTGATTGCTCGGCTTTGGTTCAAGCAACTTTTAGATTTTTGGATGTGAATTTGCCGCGTGATGCTTCGCAACAGGTTGATTATGGTGCAACAATAGAATTTGGAGATCATGCATGTGGAGATGTTGCTTTTTTTCACAATGAACACGATAAAATCATCCATGTTGGGATTTTAAATGAAAAAAATGAAATTATTCATGCTAGTGGAACTGTAAGAATTGATAATTTTGATGCCACCGGAATAATACATGCTAAAAAAGGATATAAAACGCATTCATTGAATTGCATAAAAAGAATGATTTGATTCGAAAGAATGAAGTCGAAATTAAAAACTACTAAATGAAAATATTAATTACAGGAGGAGCAGGATTTATTGGGAGCAACTTAACAAAACGACTTGTTCAAGATGGTCATGACATTGTTGTCTTAGATTCTCTTTTACGCGGAAACAAAATAGACACAGAAACATTTGCAAAGATTGAATTCATCAAAGCTGATGTTAGAGATTACGAAGCGGTGTTAAGTGCAAGTAAAGGATGTGATTTGATTTTTCATTTCGCAGCAGTATTAGGAGTTGACATTGTGGCGGACAATCCAGTTGAAACAATGGACGTTGAAGTTATCGGAACTCGAAATGTGGTTCAAGCGGCAGAAACAAATAACATTAAGAAAATAATGTATGCTTCTACAAGTGGAATTTATGGTCATTCAGCCATCGAAAGCGCTTTAACAGAAGAAGTATTGGTTGATCCGCGCACTTCTTACGCCATGGCGAAACGATACAATGAGATCTATTTAGCTTCGCATCATCAGGAAAAAGGATTGAATGTTGTTTCATTGCGATTCTTCAATGTATATGGTTCCAATCAAGACAATAGAATGGTTGTTCCATTGTTTTTTGAACAAGCAATCGCCAATCAACCAATTACTGTATTTGGTACAGGTAAACAAACACGTGACTTCACTTACATTGACGATACTGTAGAATCATGTGTTCGCTTGATGGACTTAAAAGGTTCTCATATCGTAAACATCGCCAACGAAGCAGAATGGTGCATTGATGATTTAGCCGTAGAAATTAAAAAAGTAACCAATAGCACTTCTGAGATCGTCTTCATTGAAGCACCTAAGAAACGTTACGATTATGAAGTTGAACGTCGTGTTGGAAGTTCTGAAAAATTATTAGGATTGACTCAGTACAAGCCAGACACAACGTTACCACAAGGTTTAGCAAAAATTTACACGAATAATTATACTAACAAATAAAATGTTTTCCTCATGACTAGAGATCAGGAAATTTTTAACTTAATTGAGCTTGAGAACGAGCGTCAATTGCATGGAATTGAATTAATTGCATCAGAAAACTTCGTAAGTGAAGAAGTGATGAAAGCAATGGGAAGTGTATTGACCAACAAATATGCTGAAGGATTACCAGGAAAACGCTATTATGGTGGTTGTGAAGTTGTTGATAAAGTTGAACAATTAGCCATCGACCGTTTGTGTAAATTATTCGGTGCCACTTGGGCAAATGTTCAACCACATTCTGGTGCTCAAGCGAATGCAGCAGTGTTTCTAGCTTGTTTAAAGCCTGGAGATAACATTTTAGGATTCGATTTATCTCATGGAGGACATTTAACGCATGGGAGTTCAGTGAACTTCTCTGGTAAACTTTATGTTCCACATTTCTATGGTGTAAAGAAAGAAACGGGATTGGTTGATTATGAATTATTGGAAGAGCAAGCTCGAAAAGTAAAACCAAAAATGATCATTTGTGGAGCATCTGCTTATAGTCGCGATTGGGATTATGCTCGCATCCGAAAAGTTGCTGATGAAGTTGGTGCTTTGGTTATGGCCGATATTTCTCATCCTGCAGGATTGATTGCAGCAGGAATCTTGAATGACCCACTCGATCATTGTCACATAGTTACAACTACAACACATAAAACATTGCGTGGACCTCGTGGTGGAGTTATCATGATGCGCCATAATTTTGACAACCCTTTTGGTTTGAAATGGAACAATGGAAATCCAAAGTCAATGGCTGCTTTGCTAGACGCTGCAGTTTTCCCAGGAATTCAAGGTGGACCATTGGAACACGTGATCGCAGCGAAAGCTGTCGCATTTGGTGAAGCATTGTCTGATAATTACAAAACTTACATGTTGCAAGTTCAGAAAAACGCTCGTTTGATGGCGGATGAATTTGTGAAACGTGGATATGCAGTCGTTTCGGGTGGAACTGACAATCACTCTATGTTGATTGATTTACGTTCGAAAGGAGTTACTGGAAAGGATGCGGAAAACACATTAGTGTTGGCTGATATTACTGTAAACAAAAACATGGTACCTTTTGATACTGAGTCTCCATTTGTCACATCTGGAATTCGTGTTGGTACTTCGGCAATAACTTCACGTGGAATTACAGAAAATGAAATTCCTAAGATTGTTGAATTGGTAGATAGAATTCTAACGAACATTACTGATGAATCAGTGATTGCTTCTGTGAAAAAAGAAGTATTGGAATTAATGGGACACAGAAAATTGTTTGTGTGGTAAACTCCTAAATGATTAAGATATATTGGACGGATGACTGAAAAGTTATCCGTTTTTTTATTGTATCAATTGCTAGTTCGCACACTTCAGTATCAGCGTGTGATAAAGGGTAAAATGTTATTTTTCAGAATTAAATATTTGTGATTCTGATTTTTACCTATATTTGCGCCATACTATTACTGATATAATAAATGAACACTAAAATTAGATCAAGCCTTTTCCTAGTTGGCCTATTTCTATTGAGTTGCCAAGCTTCATTTTCGCAAATGACCTCAGAAAAAGCGAATAAAAAAATGAAAATGATGGGCTACCTCGTTTTAAACCACGATTATCAATCCGATGAATTTGTTTCACAATTGCATTCTGTCGACCTTATTGAAGGAGAATTAGTTGCAAAAGAAGGATTTATTCTTCTTGAAGGAAAAGATGAAGACATTGTTGTTGACGCATCACGCACAGTGACAATTCGAGTTCCAGGTGGTGGATCAATTACAAGAACATGTGCTAGTCAGGTTGAATCATGTAATGTAAAATCAACATCAGCAGGAAAATATGCCTGTGAAGGTGAAGATTGTGCTGGATTGGTGACAATTCGCGTTTCTGCTGAAGGAGATGTTACTGTAGAAAGACAATAGTTGGGAATTAACTAACGTTCACTTTTATTGTATCCACCTGCCCTTTTCATTCTTTGAACGATTGTTCGCTTTGGATAGACTTTTGGATTGTAAAAACGATCAAGTGCTTTGTAAAGTGCTGGATGTTCTGATTTCATACGATCAGGATTTTCAAAGAAAAACTCACTGACAACGGCTAAAAATTCAGCATTGTTTGCTTTTCCATAATTACGAATCGTTGAATTCCCTTGTTGAATTTCTCTCATTTTTTGATGAATAATGTTCAACCAAGGTTGGATGTCAATTTCATCCATAACTTTTCCTAATACACCATCAACTTTACCATCTTGTTTGTCAAGAATGTGAATGAATTCATGGATGACAACATTTTGATTGTCACTTTGATCATGAAAACCTTCAATCATTGCTTTTTTAGACAACATCATCGTTCCTTCCATTGCTCCCCAACCAACTAATCCGGTTGCAAATTTTGATGTCGTAGGAATTTGAAATTTATCTGGATACAAAATGACTTCTTGCAAATTAGCATAATGCCAACTTTCAAACCCAAAAATTGGAATGATTGCCCCAGAAGCAACTAAAATTCGATCCAAATGTGTCACTTCTGTGTCAACACCAGTAATGTGGACATTCAATAAAAAAATATGGACGCGGTTTTCAAATTCAGTTTTCTTTTGAGGACTCAAACGATTGTAAAATTCCACTTTTTGCACCAACAAATCTCTCCAAGCTTGAGGGAAAGGTCTTTGAGGCATTCGTTGCGGACTAGTTTTTGCTCTATTGAGCTTATTGTACCCAAAATAAAGTCCAAGTGTTATTCCGATTGCGATAAAGAGAAAAGTTGTGTTCATAGATTTAAATCATAGTTAGTGGTTATTGGTTAGTGGTTATTGGTTTTTGGTTGGTGAAAAACTTTTATAGCATTCAAAAACTTTTAATTTTCTTACTGCTTCGTGTACACCCGTCCATTGATTTCCATTTTCCACTTTCCGTCTAAATCTTGAAAAGGCTCTTGGTTGATTGTCAATGGCTGCGTTCCCTTTGCACTTCCGATTTTCATTTGAGTTTTATTGGAGTTCATTTCCGCTTTTCCAGCTTGAGAACTTATGCAACCACACAAGTCAGGTAAACAAACGTCGACACATGAATTGTTCATTTTTCCATCTTGTCCATCTATCATTATCTGACTGCGAGATGAATCCTCAATAACAGAATCATAAACAGTATCCGTAAACCAATTCCCTTCAAAATCTTTGTTGTATTTCGTCACAGATTTATTGCAGGCAATCAACCCAACAATACCAATCAACACAAAAAATCCTTTCATTTCTACCGTTTTAATTCAACAATTATCCTTTACGCTTGCGTTTATGGTAAGTTTTATCACCTCGCGTTTGTGCCTTTTTATATTTCTTGGCAATTTCACGTTTGTAGCTGCCTCCTTGGTTTGTCTTCTTGTTTTTGGCTTTTTTTTCATGTGTTCCAGGTCCAACTTCCTTGAATTTGAAGTTGCGATCTTCATTCTTACCCATTCCATCATCTGGTCGTTCTTCGGGCAATAATTGCGTAGCAATTTCAACTTCTTTCGGAATTTCTATTCTTGGAATGGTGTAATCCATCAAGGTTTCAATCGCTTCTTTTGCTTTCAACTCATTTTCAGTATAAAACAAATAGGCTTTCCCTTCTTCTTCCGCTCGACCTGTTCGACCAATGCGATGCATATAATTTTCCGGGAAATCCGGAGTGTCTAAATTGATGACATGTGAAATCTTATCCAAATCCAATCCACGTGCAATGATGTCAGTTGCAATCAAAATACGATGTGAACCTTGATCAAATTCTTCAATGGACCTGAATCGATTGTTTTGCGTTTTATTGGAGTGAATGATGCCTAATTCATGACCGAAATCTTCCGCTAGTTCATCGTACACTTTATTTGCAATACGTTTGTTTGGTGCAAACACCAATACTTTTTTAAATTCATTTTTATCTCGAATCAAGTGCTTCAACAAGTTGATTTTTGTGTAGAAATTTGGCAGCTCTACACACAACTGTTTAATGTTGTCCAAAGGTGTTCCACTAACAGCAATTGAAATCTTGGTCGGAGCAACGAAAAAATCATCGATCAATGCTTCCACTTGATCTGTCATTGTTGCAGAAAACATGATGTTTTGTCGACGTTCAGGCAAAAGCTCAAAAATACTCATCAATTGTGGACGGAATCCTAAGTCCAACATCACATCAACCTCGTCGATTACTAACTTTTTGATGTCTTTCAATGACAAAGCTTGATTCAGCACTAAATCATAGAGTCGACCAGGTGTAGCCACAATAATATCAACACCTTCAGCTATTTGTAATTTCTGAGTGTTGATATTTACCCCACCAAAAATGCCCAACTTACGAACATTAATGTATTTTGCATAGCTTTCAATGTCATCAATCACTTGTGCTACCAATTCACGTGTTGGTACGAGAATAAGCACTCTTGGATGCAATTTTTCTGAATATTTATGTTCCTCTAAAATTGGAAGCATATAGGCTAAGGTTTTACCCGTTCCAGTTTGGGCAATTCCCAGCACGTCCTTTCCAGATAATACAACACTAAACGCTTGTTCTTGAATGGATGTTGGTGATTGAAATCCCAGCTCGTCAATTGCATTGCGCAAAGGCTTCTTGAGATTGAAGATATCAAAGGATGTCATTTATTTTACTTTCCACAAAGGTAAAGATTTATTGATTATAACAAACCTTAACGCTGGGATGAATGGAAATCAATTCTATTGCCTTAATTTTGTCGAACATTTGAAAGCTATTAGAATGAAAGTTGAGATTTGGAGTGACATCGTTTGTCCGTTTTGTTACATTGGAAAACGCAATTTTGAAGCAGCATTGAAACAATTCAATGAACGTGAAAACATTACTATTACGTGGAAAAGTTTTCAATTGGATCCTACAACGCCTGAATCCTCAACAGAAACGGTGTATGAATACTTAGCGAATCGCAAAGGGATTTCTTTGGAGCAATCGGAACAAATGCATGCTCATGTAGTGGAAACAGCAGCAAAAGCAGGGTTGACATATCGATTTGATTTGGCGAAAGTAGCCAATACAATGAAAGCTCATTGTTTGCTTCAATTGGCAAAAACAAAAGGCTTAGGTGACGAAACGAAAGAACAATTACTTCACGCCTATTTTAGTGGAGGAGAAAATATTGGTTCTGATGACGTATTAATTTCCATCGGTAAAGAAGTTGGTTTGGATGCAAATGAAGTGAAAGATTCCTTGTATTCAGATGATTTTAGAAGAGCAGTAAATGCTGATATCCAAGAAGCTCAAAATTTAGGTGTTTCAGGTGTTCCATTTTTTGTATTGGATCGAAAATACGGAATATCCGGTGCACAACCTATCGAACACATGTTGGCAACATTGGAAAAAGCGTATTCTGAGTGGAACGAAGAGAAAAAAACAACTACGCTTGACATGAGTTCAGGTGAATCGTGCGAAATTGATGGTGATTGTATTTAAATCACTTCATGGCGATATGAACTTCCGTAATTAAATCTTTCTCATCTGTATCAATTGGTGTATTCAAATAAATCTCCATTGGATTTACGCTTTTATTTTTCTTGAATTTCTTGGCTCTTGCATGCATTTCAATCGATGACCAAACATTTCCAAGATGATGGTATGGACCTTGAGATTGAATCGCAAACACATCCATAGAAGGAATTGAACCATATGCATAGTTCGAAGGCAAATCAGCTGGTTTTTCAGAAACTGCAACACAACACATGAATTGAACGTGATTTTTTACAGGATTGTAATCTTGATACAAGGCAAATGCATGACCATTGATTAGATTTTCTTTCCCTCTAGTATATTCCATTAATGCTGTAAATCCTTCTTGCGACAACGGTCCGAGTTGATCAACAGTCCCAGTTTTAGTTATTCCAATATAATTGACCGCCGTGCTTTTCTTTGGTCCTATAAACGTTAATTTACACAATGCCTTACCTGTTTCTGCAACATCTTTTAGGAGCAACAATCCTCGATCGAAATCCATTCCAATGTACACTGTCATTGCTTTTATCATGAAGAACAAAAAGAAAGGCATACTACTTTCCATCTTCCAAGTCACTTTTGTTCCTTCAGCCACTTTTTCCAATTCAAAAAAGACTTTTGCTTTAGATTTGAATGGTTTGAGAAACATTAAATCAATGTCAACAGATCTATTTTCTACTTCATTGACAATTCGCATGTTCCCAGAACCTGTGATATCACCAACCCATTCGAAAAACTTGTTATTCTCTGAATAGGCATTCTTCACACCTTGTTCTAGGATATTCCATGGTGACCAACTATTCCAATTAGTGAAATCCGCAATTAAGGGAAACACTTCAGCCGGTTCTTTAGCAATTACTATAGATTTGGACACGAACATTTTTGGCATAACAAATAAATTTAAATGGATGACAATTCAAAGAAACAAAAAATATACAACAAAAAATAAGGTTGCAATTCAAATTACAACCTTATCATTTATTTATTAGTCCTTAGGATTATTTTTTAATCAATTTTGTTTCTATTGTTTCCTTATTGACAATAGCTTTCAATAAGTATTCTCCTGCTGGATAAGACGAAATGTCCAACACAACATTTTCATTTTCATATTGAGCTGTAATTTTCATTTCTTTCCCCGACAGATCAAACAATTGGACCTGAGAAATTTGGCTTTTTGAATGAGTTGATAGCGTAACGATTCCAGTACTTGGATTAGGGAAAAGTGTCATTGTTCCCATACCTACTTCCTCAACACCAGCGCAAGCATTGACAAAAATAGATTGTGTAGCTGAGCTCGAACAACCATTTCCATCAACATAAGTATAACTTACAACGTTGTTTCCCATTGATGCAGTCGCAGGATTGAATTGACCTGCAGAAACGCCTGTGCCAGAATATGTTCCTCCTGCTGGCATTCCACCACTTAATGTACTTGGAGCCCAGTTTGCACACATCTCTGTAACTGGTAAACCAAGAGAAACTGTTGGTGCTGTATTGACAACAATCGTTTCAGATGCAGAGGCAGAACAACCGTTTAAATCCGTATATGAATAAGTGATGAGTTGAGTTCCAGATGATGCATCAAAATCTGTACCTGACACTCCTGTTCCAGAATAGGTTCCTCCTGCTGGCAAACCACCTGTCAAACTCACTAATCCAGCATTACTGCAAACAGATGAGAAGCTACTTTGGGTCACTATAGGATTATCAGAAACTGTAATCGTTGAACTTGCTGAATGAGAACAACCGTAGGCATCAGTAAATAAGTAATCAATTGTTTGTGTTCCTGATGACGGATCAAATATTCCACTTGAGACACCTGTTCCAGAATACAAACCACCTGCTGGACTAGCTTCAAACAAGACATAAGGGCTATCAGCTGAACAAATTGTAGGGAACGGTACAAATGTAATTGGATTAGCTGGGCAAGTTAAAGTAATGGAATAATTTGCTGTTGCCGAACAACCACTGGCATCCGAAACAGTTGCACTAAAATTAAATGTTCCTGTTGCTGTCGGTGTTCCACTAATTACTCCAGAAGAAGAAAGCGTTAATCCTGAAGGCAATGCACCTGCTGTCACAGTGAATGTTGGTGTTCCAAGACAACCTGTTTGAGACAACGTTGTTGAATATGCTGTTCCAGCTGTCCCCCCTGTTAATGCTCCAGAAGGTGTCATTGTAATAGTCGGACAAACATACGGCACATAGTTCACGGCATCGATTCCAATGAAATCAGAATTCAATCCACTTGATCCTCCTCCCGTCACAAAATACCTGAAAGCAATTCTACCAGATGTAGGAGCTGGTAAACCACTAATTGTTATGGTATACTGAGTCCAAGTTGTCGGATAAACTCCAAGAACCAATGAAGGATTAATACTTAAAAGCAAAGTTGTAAAATCTCCAACTGTTGTTCCAGAACCTGCGCTTGTACTTGTACCGTTTGTACTTAACCTTACTTCGAGACGATCTGCATAAGAATCTGGGGCAGGTTTACGTGTATAAAATGTTAAAACATCTCCATTTTTTAAAAGTACGATTTGGAGTCATTAACCAGTTACTAATTGTACCTGTACTTCCAGTATTGTTAAAGTTCGCACTAATGAATGAAGGGGTTGCGCCATTGAATGCATCAAAAGGTCCTCCACCTGTAACATCTGGCCCTTGTGACCAATTAGTTATTCCAATTGGAACGCTGTTGTTTTGCAGAACCCAGCCACTTCCGGTTAAAGTAGTAATGTTGTCGAAGTTCTCTGTAAAACTTTGAGCAACAGATTTTTGATTGCATGCTATACTGAGCACCAATCCTAAAAGCAGTAATTTTTTTCTCATGTAAAGTAAGTTTAAATATTTGCCAAACGTAATCTAATTTTGAATTCGCAAATAGGTAAATTTTCAAAGTGAATCTAAATTTGTTTAAACTGGACTTTTGAACGATTAAAATAAAAAAATAGGGCAAAAAAAGAAGTCATAAACTACTTTATGACTTCACTAAAACCGTATGAGGAAATGGATTAAACCAATTCTACTTTCACAGCATTCATTCCTTTCAAACCTCTTTCTAGTTCGAATGAAACATTGTCGTTTTCCTTGATTTGATTAAGTAAACCATTGGCGTGTACAAAATACTTTTCTCCTGTTCCATTTTCTGTAATGAAACCATAACCTTTGTCTGTATTAAAAAACGCTACTTTACCTTTTCTAACAGCTGGATTTTCTCTTTTTTCACCTTTTGGAACTCCAATTTCAATATCTTCCGCTTCGATTTCCACTTTTTGCGTTTCATCTGGCGGAGTATCAACGATGTTTCCAAATTGATCAACATAGGCCATCATATTAGCCAATCCTCCTCCTTTAGAGTTTGCTTTACGCTCTTCTTTCAATTTTGCCTTGTCTTGTTTTTTCTTAAGACGCAATTTTTCTTTTTCTTTTTTATTGTACGTTTCTTGTGATTTTGCCATTAAAAATTTTATAAATAAATACATTGGACAATGATTGTCCGCCTTTGAGTTAGCGAAAGGAAGGAATCAAATCTGAAAATAAAAGAGGATCTTGATATTTCTGAATGACTGAATAACTTGCTAATTCTACTGCAAAATTAAGGATAATATATTGGATTCCATAAAGTAATTGTTAAATCACTCGAAATCAATCAATCATCTTGAGCTAATTCCTCTTGTGCCGCCGACCAATAGGCGTTTAACAATCCGATTAATCGCTTAGAATTATTGTTGAAATAGCGTTTTGTTCGGTAGCCACTTACCCAAGTAATTCCAGAAATTGCATTTGTTAAGAAAACTTCATCGGCAGCTAACAAATTGGAAGGCAAAATATTGCATTCGTACACTTTTATTCCTTCTCTCAATGCTAAATTGATGATTTGCATGCGCATTGTCCCAGCTAAACATCCTTCTTCCAATCCAGGAGTATATAAAACGCCATTCGAAACAACAAAGAGATTGGAATTTGAACTTTCTAAAATTCCGCCTTTATCATTGCTAATCAATAAATCATCCAACTCTCTTTCTTGAGCTTTGATTGCCGCCATGATGTAGATCAATCCATTCTTGACTTTGAAATTAGACAAAATGTTCTTTTGCTTTTTCATATCCATGTAGATATCTACTTCCAATCCTTTCGAATTCAAGGCAAATTCATTGTGATTAACAGGAAGGACATCTATAAAATAATGCAATTCGTTTGTTTCTGGCTTGTAAGTTCCACCCGCCAAACGATCCAAAGAAATGCGACACTTCCCTCCTTCTGAAATTCCTGATTTCTGACAAAGTTCCATGATTTTTGACTCGAAAAACTCTACGTTCAAAAAGGCAGATGGACGAATTTTAATTGCTTTAGCACCTTCAATCAATCGCTTGACGTGATTATCAAGATTGATTGGTCGACCATTTCGAATTCGTATGCTCTCAAAAACGCCGTCGCCATAGAGGAACGCACGACTATTGGAAAAGATCGTGGGAGCATCTGATGGTAAAACCGTACCGTTGTTGTTGACGTAGAGCATATTCTTAAAAAATCAAATCAATCAATTGTTTTCCTTTATCAATATTAATAAATAAAATGTAAAGTATACCAAAAATTGCTCCTCCAATATGTGCATCATGCGCAATACCTGAGTTTCCGCGCTTATCCATGTATAGTTCAAAAGCAATATAAAGAGGTCCAAAGATATACGCTGGAATACCAATTGGAATAAATAATAAATTCAATTCCATCGTTGGATTCCAAATGATTGCAGCGAAAATTACTGAAGAAACGGCTCCAGATGCACCCAATGCCAAATAATGAGGGTTATCTTGATTTCTAGCGAAAGGAATTAATGTTGCGAATAATCCACCAATGAAATAGAGGATCACAAAATGAACTTGTCCGCCAATAAATCCGTATGTCTCCATTAATCCTGCATCAATTCCAACATAGGTTGCACCCGGCGCAGATAAAAAGATAGAACCCAAAAAATACAGCGACATCATATTGAACAACAAATGTGTAATATCAGCATGAATGAACAGATGTGTAATCGTGCGATAATACTCTCTATTGTGCTTGCAACGATAAGGACTGTAAATAAATTTACCCCTAATTTCCCCATCGTTAAATGCTTTAAACGAAGTAAGAACGGTTACTGCAATGATTATTATTAAAATAGATAGCGTCATTCAAAAATAAATTGTAATTTTCTTCTGTTAACGAAAGTAACAAATTCCTAGACGCTACAATGAATAAATTATTACTAACACTATTACTTTTCCTGATTTCACTGTGCTTTCTATGTTGTACTGATAATAGTAAAACCGTCGAAATTAGCTTTGAATTCAAAAAAATCCCATTGGACAACAAGATAAAAGAAGCTCTTTCAATGGATTACCTTTCACAACTCAATTTTTCTGAAAATGAACAGCAGTATCTCACCAAATTTTATGCTGGAAGAAAATTCAATGCAGTTTTTGTCAATGATTCCACAATGACCAATCTCGGTAATAAAATGGAGTCCTACTTAAAACATAAATTAGCATTTGGAATTCCAGAATCACGCAACTATCATTCAACCAACGATACCGACAATTTTATTCAAAAAGAATTAAAATTAACCTTGGGATTCGCTTATTTATTGAATGATTTAAAAAATGGATTCCTTCAAACTGACACTATTCTCTATAAAGAAACGAAAGCAATTGATTTAGAGAATTATACTGCACTGATTAAAAGTATAGATTCAAGTAATTTAAAATCCATCCTTTGGCAAACTGGTCCAGCCGATAGCAACTATCAATTGCTTGCATCTTATTTATTCAAAGAATATTTCAAAGGGAAAATCGACCGAAATTCTTATAAGATTAATTCGATCAAAGAAGATTCATTGAAGGCTGTAAAACTAACGAGTGAAGCCTTGTTTCACAAAGGATATTTATCTGAAATAACCGTAGACAGTACACGAATGACTGATGCTTTAAAGCAGTTTCAACTCGACAATGAATTGGCTGATGATGGAGTTATTGGAAAAAATACGGCCTACGTTTTGAATGAGAGTATTTTCAATCGTTTGAATCGTATTGCATTGGCCATGGAAAAAATTCGAATGAAGAAAAGCTATCCAGAAAAATACATTCTTGTCAATTTACCAGAATACAACTTGAAGTTTTATATCAACGATAGCATCAAAGCTGAACACAATATTGTCATTGGAAAATGGGGGAACGAGACTCCACAATTATCAGCTTCGATTCGAAAAATAATTGTTTATCCATATTGGCGAGTGCCTTACTCTATTTCATCCAAAGAAATTCTTCCAGCTGCTCAAAGAAATCCCAACTATTTCGCCAAACACAACTATAAGATCTATCGGAAAGGTGAAGAAGTTGACCCTTTAACTGTCAATTGGAAGAAAATCAAAGAAAATGCATTCCCTTATGTTGTTGTACAAGAGCCAGGACCAAAAAATTCCTTGGGAATCATCAAGTTTGACATGCCAAACTCCCAATCTATTTACATTCACGACACACCAAGTAAATCATTGTTTGGAACAAAAACACGGGCTTATTCTCACGGATGTATGCGTTGCGATAAACCAATCGATTTAGCAAAAGCAATATTGGAACGAGATGAAAACTACAAACAAAAAAATCCAATCATTGCCGATTCATTGGATAGTATTTTTGCTCGTAATTTGAACTACGAAATACCGTTACTACAGTACATTCCTGTTTTTATGGAATATAATACTGTCATTGTGAAAGATCAGCAGGTTAAAGTGTTTCCAGATATTTATGGTCGTGAAGGAGAATACATCAAATTGTTCACTAAATCTTAAAACTATTTCCAAAAGTCATCAGTGTTTTACAACATTTCAATAACTTTGTAACTCATTAAGAACAAGAAAAAAATGGCAAAAATTATCTCTCCTTCTGTATTATCATGTGATTTCGCAAATATTCAACGCGATGTTGAAATGATCAACAATTCAAACGCTGATTGGTTTCATGTTGATGTAATGGACGGTGTTTTTGTTCCAAATATTTCCTTTGGATTCCCTGTTGTCAGCGCCATTAAAAAACATGCTAAAAAGCCGTTAGACGTGCATTTGATGATTGCAAATCCTGATCAATATATCCAAGATTTTAAAAATGCAGGTGCAGATATTTTGACGGTACATTATGAAGCTTGTACGCATTTACACCGAACCATTCAGGCAATTAAACAAGCTGGAATGAAGGCAGGTGTAGCATTAAATCCACATACTCCTGTTCAGTTACTAGAAGATGTAATCGAAGATTTGGATTTGGTGTTGATTATGTCAGTTAATCCTGGTTTTGGTGGACAAAAATTCATCAATAATGCCGTTTTAAAGGTGGAACAAACGAAGAATTTGATCCACAAAAAAGGATCTCATGCAATTGTAGAAGTCGATGGTGGTGTGAATTTAGAAACTGGAAAATTATTGATTGAAGCTGGTGCAGATGCATTGGTAGCGGGAAGCTTTGTATTCAACTCTTCTGATCCTTCAGCTACTATTTCTGACTTAAAAGCCTTATAATTGTATAGAATTCTAAATTGGTATCTTATTTGAAGTAACAAATGAGATAGTTTAACGTTAGAAGTAACATGAAGACAGTTGTATTTATTTTCTTAGCCTCATTTTTTGCTTGTTCAAATACTTTTGGACAGAGCATGGAAGAACGTGAACGACAATTAGTCATTTTATTGAATGACTTACGCTCTTCAGAAAACAATCAACAGAAAGCAATCGCCAATAAAGCATTTAAATCTTATCTTGAAGAGACAATTGCTTTGCCAGGTGCGTTTGACTATCCTTTCAGTAAATTGACAACTTTAGGCTCTTTGAAGAGTCCCGACAACATCATACGCTTATTCAATTGGAATGTTGAACAAGATGATCAAACACAAAAATATTACTGCTATATACTTCGATTTGACCCAAAAAAGAAGGAATACGACATCAGTGAATTAAAAGACAACAGCGTGATGCTTCCAGCGAAACCAACAGAAATTCTGGAAGCGGATATGTGGTATGGTGCATTGTACTACAGAATTCTTCCTATTGATAAAGGATCTAAAACTGCTTATACCTTGTTGGGTTGGGACGGAAACACATCTTTAAGCAGTATGAAAGTCATGGATGTTCTCTATTTTGCAGGGAAATCTCCACGATTGGGAAGTCCGGTGTTTAAACATAACAATGAAACATTGAAAAGAGTATTTTTTGAGCATTCAAAGAAAACAACAATGTACTTGAATTATGATGAAGATCAAGAAAGGATCATCCTAGATCATTTATCACCTGAAACACCAAGTATGAAAGGAATTTATTCTTTCTACGTACCTGATTTGTCGTATGATGCTTACGAGTTAAGAGGCAACAAATGGTATTTAAAGGAAGATGTCATTGGAGTGAACAAACAAACAGCAGCTAAGATTACTGTGAGTCGCTACGATGAAAAGTCAGATAAAATTGTTGAAAAAGAAATCAAAAACAAATGGATTGATCCGTCTGACATGGATGCACCTGCTGGTGGCGCTCAGCATGTCGCAACCAAACCAGAGCAGGAAGACGGAGTAAATGAACCTGAAGTGAAAAAAGAAAAAATTTCACGCAAAGACCGCAAGAACTCACCAAAAAGTTACAATCCCCTTACCAATAAAAAAGCAAAACGTAAAAAGTAACTATTGGATTATTAAGCATTGATTGTTAGTAAGAAATGAATTTTTATTTCAATCTTTTTAATCCGTTTTATATATTTGGTAAAAGCAGTTAGATATGAGTAAGAACTTATACATCGTTCCGCACGATTTGACTCACGTTGGTGATGTCGCTTTGCAATATGGATTGCACTTAGGAAAATTCGTTAATGCAGAAATCCGTTTGCTACATTTGGTAAACTCTAAGGCTGAGGCCATGGCTGCAAATAAGAAAATCGATGAAATAATTTCGAAAGCGGACAATCCAAACAATGTTGTTATTTCAAGAATTGTGAAAGAAGGTTCAATTTTTGAAGACATTGGTAAGATTGCGATGAGTGAGAAAGCACAATTAATCATCATGGGAACTCATGGTGAAAAAGGAATGCAAAAACTCTTTGGAAGTTATGCCATGAAGGTAATCACCAGTTGTGATGTTCCTTTTTTGGTTGTTCAAGACAACACCAATATCAAACCAATTGAACGATTGGTTGTACCGATAGATTTAACGAAGGAAAGTTTACAAGTTGTCAATCTTGCTGGAGATATTGCCAATATCTTTAATGCTACCGTACATGTAGTTGGAGAAAAACAACGAGATACTTTATTGAACCAACAAATGAAGAACAGGATTTTGATTGTCAAAAATCAATACGAAGAACGAAATGTTGAATGTTCGGTTGAATTCATGAAAGACGGTGGCTCCTACTCTAAAAAAATCATGGAGTACGCAAAAGCACAATCGATCGATTTAATTGCTATTTCTTATCATTCTGAGAGTTTAATCCCACAATTTGATAAATTTGCACAAAATTTAATTACCAATGAGACAAATTTACCGTGTTTGGTAATTAACTCAAAACCTGCTTCGGCATTATATTTCTAGAATGAAAGTTGGACAAAAGAACACACTTCGTGTTCTTAGATTTACAAGTGTTGGCGCGTATTTAGGCGATGAGCACGATAACGATGTATTATTACCTAATAAATATTTAACGGACGATATTCACCTCGACGATGACGTTGATGTGTTTCTATATAGAGATTCTGAAGATCGTTTGGTGGCAACCACAGAAATTCCTTTGGTATCAATTGGTGGATTTGCCTTCTTGAAAATCAAGGAAGTCAATTTCTATGGTGCGTTTGCCGATTGGGGACTTGAAAAAGACTTGATGATTCCATTCAAAGAACAACATGTTCAGTTATTGGAAAATCAATATTACTTGACATCCTTGAAATTAGATGAATCTACCGATCGTTTGTACGGAACAACGAAAGTCATCAAATTATTTTCCAAATGTACCGACGAATCTATCATGGATGGCCCAGTTCCAATTCTTATTGGTGACACAACAGATTTAGGAGTAAAAGTTATTGTTGACGATCAATACCAAGGTTTGATTTATCACAACGATGTTTCAAGAGTCATCAAGCGTGGACAATACACAACAGGATATGTTTACACCGTTCGTGAAGACGGAAAATTAGACGTACGATTAGAAAAAGCTGGTTACGATGCGAAAATTGAGGATTTTTCAGAGCGCATTTTAGACTTGTTGCAAAAACAACATTCGTTGCCTTTGACAGATAAAAGTGATCCAGAATTGATCCGAGAAATGGTTGGAATGAGTAAAAAAGCGTTCAAGCAAGCCGTTGGGAAACTCTACAAAGATCGTTTGATAGAAATCAACAAGGATTCGATTGACTTAAAGGTATAAATTACTTTTCTCCGTCCAATCCTTCCATAATCCCATCAGGGAAAAAGGCATATAGCGAGGTATGAACATTGCCTTTCCTTAACACGTCATTGGTCCATGAATTGCAAGTTCTAAACAAATGATAACTTCCATTTGCTTCGTAAAAATTATCATTGATGGAATATCCTTTCCCTTTGATTAATTGAATCTTGGCGTGGTGATTTTCAAAAGTAGATTGTACAAACTCAATCATTTTCATGTAATTAACTGAAGAAACCTTCACTGGAATGCAATTTTCAGAAATAGCTGGTTCCTTGGAATAAGCGACATGCATTGCTGTTGAGCTTGGAAGAAACACAGCATTCAGCGCTGTCGAAGTTTTTAATTCTGCCCAAGTTGGAGTATCCAAGAAAAATCCCTTATCGCCCCAACCAATTGTAATAAAATCAAATGCGTCGTTTTTTGGGTAATCTTCTAAAGGAACAAATTCATTCCAATTGAACAATTCAGTTTGACTCGGAAAACAGACATCCGTATGCACGCCATTTGACCGAACATAAAGAGTGATTTCTCCGTTTTGATCTAAACTCCCGATCTTAATGGATTGAAAAAATAGAACAATGATTAAATACGTGAAAAGAAAGCCGAAAAAACATTCTAGAAATCGCGCTATGTACTTAAAAAACGAGCGAAACATTTTGAATTTTGAACTTGATACGACTATTACGCAGCCTTCGCCAAATCTTGGTCGTACTTGCCTGTTCCCAGCTTGTGAATCAAACTGAAGTGACTTTTCAAAGCACCATAAAATGTTTTATGTTCGTGATACGGCACATCAAACTCATGTGCTGTTGCTTTCACGATTTTCGCAATGTCTCTGTAGTGAACATGACATATATTCGGGAATAAATGGTGCTCAATTTGATAATTCAAACCTCCAACATACCAAGAGAAGAACACACTTTTACCAGCAAAATTCGCTGTCGTTTTCATTTGATGAATCGCCCAATTGTTTTCAACACAACCATTCTCATCTACTTCGTAAAAATCAGTTTCTTCAATTACGTGAGCAGCTTGAAATATAAGAGCTAAAATCATACCTGCGATGAAATTCATCAATAAAAACCCTAGAATCACTTGCCACCAAGCAAAATCCAAAAAGTAAATTGGCAAAAACAAAATCAATGCAGAATACCATATTTTATTAATGATAATCGTTGTCATTGCTTGTTTAAAAGTCAATCCTTGAGTTTTCAATAAATCCATTTTATTATAACGTACAATTTGCTCAATATCTTTAAAAACAAACCAGTACAAGGTTAGAATTCCATACAAAAAGGGTACATAAAAAATTTGAAAACGAAAGATTTTTTTTCTTTCTTGAGTTGGTGAAAACCGAACAATTCCTTGTTTTTCAATGTCTTCATCATATCCATCAACATTGGTAAAAGAGTGATGCAAAATATTGTGTTGAATCTTCCAGTTAACATGATATCCTCCAACAATATTCAAAATCCAACCAACAATGTCATTTGTCTTCTGATTTTTAGAATAAGCTCCATGATTTGCATCATGCATAACAGCTAACCCGATTCCTGCAACTCCTGTTCCCATAATTGCCCACATTCCAATCATTCCCCAAACAGATGTAATCGTGCCAGAAATCAAAAATACAAATGGAATTAAATACAAAGAAACCATGAATACTGTTTTCAATTTCATATTCAGATTGGCATGTCGAGAGATGTTATTGTCCTTGAAATGCGCATTCACTCGTTGTCTTAATACCTTAAAAAATTCAGGTCGATCAGCATCGTTAAATGCGACATTTGTTCTTTGCATATAGTTTTAATCTTGGAGATTGAAGTGTTTCAATCTTCTGCAAATGTACGAGTTTTTAATGGAAATAATCAAAAACATCTAAGTGGAGACAATTCTCGCTTCTTTGTGACTTCAAAAACCCACAATTAATTCAATAATTTGTCCTAATGGTCACATTTCTTAAATCCTTGAAGCGAAAGAGATTAGGCTAGCATTTTTTCAAGTTTAGGCGTGATTTAGTTAAGATTCTAACATTTCATTTCACTAGACATACAACCAAAAGCGTAATTTCAACGTTTGTTATTATAGATAAAACACACAACAGCTATTATTATGAGACTACTGACTTATATATTTATTCTACTTCCGTTTCTTTATTTCGCGCAAGCGCCAACGGCAAATTTCACGGCTTCTCCCCTTTCTGTTTGTTTGGGTTCACCGATTAATTTTACAAGTACGTCAACCGCGAATGGAAGTCCGATTGTAAGTTATGCGTGGGATTTTGGTGATGGAAATTCGGCAACAACTGCTAATACCTCTCACACCTATTCAACTCCTGGTACATATACAGTTATTTTAACAGTAACTGCTCAAAACGGTATGGCAGACCCAGAAGTGAAAGTGAATTATGTCACTGTTAACCCATTGCCAAATGCGAGCTTCACAACATCTGGTGTTGGATGTACCGTTCCTTTTAACGTAACATTTACCAATACTTCAAGTTCTGGATCAAACTTCACGTACAACTGGAACTTTGGAAATGGCCAAACTTCAACACAACAAAATCCAGCTGCTGTTACATATTCCACTGCAGGAACCTTCCCAGTCAGTCTAACTGTCACGAACACTACAACTGGCTGTACAAATAATTTTACTCAAAACGTTGTCATTTCTGATTACGCGGCAAATATGAATGCACCAATTAGTGCTTGTGTTGGTGCTACAGTTTCTTTCACAGATGCTTCTACCGTCGGAGCGAATTCATGGAACTGGAACTTTGGTGATGGACAAACATCTACGGCACAGAATCCAACCCATACGTATGCTACAGCTGGAAACTATACAGTTTCTTTAACTTCGCAAAACACAACTTCTGGTTGTTCTGACAATGTCACGCAAAACATTACAATCAATCCATTGCCTACTCCAACTTTTACTGCAACAAATACAATTGGTTGTGCTCCATTGCAAGTTTCATTTACAAACACTTCCGGCCCTGGAACAACATTTCAATGGGATTTCGGAAATGGAACAACATTCACTGGACAAAATCCACCGAGTCAAACTTATTCAGCAGACGGATCTTATACTGTTACATTAACCATGACCAATGCAAATGGCTGTACTAATACTGTAACGCAAACAAATTTGGTCAACGTAAGTGCGCCAACTGTTCAATTTTCAATGGACCAATACAATGGTTGTGCGATACTTCCGGTAACGTTTACTGAATCTTCAACTTCACCAAACCCAAGCGGTGATCCAATTGTTACTTGGTTGTGGAATTTTGGTGATGGAAGTCCGATAGTTTCAGGACAAAATCCTCCTGTTCACAACTACGATGTTGGAGTTTACGATGTAACATTAACAGTCATTACTCAAAATGGATGTCAAGCCACATTGACATTGCCAGATACGATTCAAGTTGGTTCAGTTCAAAACGTGGACTTCTCCATTTCTCCAATTATTGAATGTGCAAAGACACCAATTGATTTTACGGATTTAACAACATACAATGGAAACCCAGATCCAAATGACATTACGTATGAATGGGATTTTGGTGATGGAGGATCAAGCACACAACAAAATCCATCTTATTCTTATCCTTCAGACACGGGATTTTTCGATGTTTCATTAATTGTAGAATGGAGAGGTTGTCGCGATACGTTGATCGTTACAGATGCAGTTTACATTAAAGCACCAATTTCTTTGTTTACGCCAGATCAAACATTGTTTTGTAATCCAGCATCATTGCCTATCACATTAAATGTAACCGATAATTCAATCATTGGACAAATTCCAGACGATGTAGAGATGGTTTGGAAATGGGGCGATGGTACTTTTACAAATTTCGATGATCCAGATGTTGATGATGCCGACCAGGGCTCTACTTCTCATAATTACAATGCTTATGGAAGTTATACGATTGAGCAAGTGATCTATAATCATACAACAGGATGTTCTGATAGTACTACGCAAACAATTCACGTTTCAACTACCACTGCTGGATTCACATTATCCAACGATTCCACATGTGTTGGTTCACCAATTGTTTTAACAAGTACGTCAACATCAAGTCATCCATTTGGAACATTTTCGTACAATATGGGGAATGGAAATACAGTTACTGGAAATCCAGCAATTTTCACCTATAACTCTTTCGGTTCATTCGACATTTTGCAAACAGCAACAAATGTTGTAGGATGCGCAAACACTTCAACGTTTATTGGCTTAGACGCTTTAGCACTTCCAAGTGCTGGTGCAACACCAAGTGCAACGGCAGGATGTGCTCCTATTACTGTTACTTATACGAACACTTCAAATGTTAACAATAATGGAGTTCCTTTGTCAAGTTTCTTATGGACTTTCCCAAATTCAAGTACGCAAACAACAAATAATGTTGGAACAAACACACAGTTTACCTTCACTACAGAAGGAAACTTTAATACAACATTAGTTGTCACAGATGAGTTTGGATGCGTTTCCGCTCCAGCTACAATCCCAATGTCGATCACAAAACCAACCGCTAATTTCACTTTAGATTCTGTTGTTTGTGATTTAGAAAGCTTTACTGCTGTCAATGGATCTTCCGGAGCAACAAGCTACCAATGGTCAGTAGACGGGACAAACACTTCAACAAATACAGATTATACTAGTTCGTTTGATGAAGTTACATCTCAAGGATCAAATTCAGTTTCACACACAGTTACATTGATTGCAACAGATGCAAATGGATGTATGGATACAATTAGTGATGTTATTATTGTTTCAATGCCATACTTAGACATTGATTACACATTGAGTGGTGCAAATGTCAATGGTCAAGGGGAATTCACTTGTCCTCCAGTATTCGCCACATTTACTGACGGAAGCAATACCTATGGTGATATCGTGACGTGGGCATGGAACTTTGGAGATGGCAAATTCTCGTCTTTGGAAAACCCAAATAATACCTATGTGTTTGCTGGAACTTACTCTGCAAGTTTATCAATTACAGATGAATTTGGTTGTACGGCAGACACTACATTGATTGACTACCTTACAATTTTTGGACCTTCAGGAACTCCAAGTTGGACTTCTGGAGCAGACGTTTGCGGTCAATTGTTTCAATTCGAGGCTACGGACCTTGTAAGTGTTTCTGATATTATTTGGGATTTAGATGATGGTACAACTGAAAATAGTGTGAATCCTTTCACGCATCAATATGAGTCATACACGACGTACAATCCAACTGCAACATTGGTTGATTCACTAGGATGTGAAGTTATTTACGAATTAGACCCAATTGTTGTTGTGAGCAATGGTTTAAATGCACACTTTACTCCTACTCCAGTAAAAGGACCAGTTGGAACAATTTTCAACTTCATCGAAAATTCAACAGTAACTGGAGCTCCAATCAATACTTGGATTTGGATTGTTGACGGAGATACTTCTACGTATTTTTCAAGCACTGACATTTCAACAACACTGGGCTTACCTGGTGATTACGAAATAACATTAATTGTCATTGATCAAAATGGATGTTCAGATTCATACACATTTGTTGTAACAGTGACTGACGAATTCCATCTTCCAAACGTTATTACTTCAAACAACGATGGTGTTAATGACTTTTTTGTTCTTCCTGTTGAAATTTTCAAATCATTTGATATTGTGATTTTAAACCGCTGGGGAAATGTCATTCATTTAGAAAATGGAGCAACTGGCATTCTTCTATGGAATGGATTAACAGATAAAGGAGCTAAAGTTGAAGATGGAGTCTACTTTTATAAATTGGTTGGAACACTGCCAAAAGGTGAAGTTGTAGAAAAACATGGAAATGTAACCGTTGTCAATGGACTTTGATCAGTAGATTGTCTAACCACTAAATGCTGATTAAGAAAGCGTCTCGAATGAGACGCTTTTTTTGTATCTCATCCATTCAATATTTTTTTTTGGAATCTCCGCAAGTTTATCAAATAAGTGTCATCTAAGGAAGCAAACAGTAACTATGAAAAGAGCATTTATTTTATTAACACTTCTATTTTCCTGCCAATTCATCTCCTTTTCTCAAATTGATGGAGCCAATGTATTTGGAAGTAATCAAATTTTAAAAATTGAATTAACCTTCTCTCAGAATGGATTTTGGGATTCACTTGTAGCCAATTACGCCACAGAAACATTGATGATGGCTGATGTTCAAATTACAGATGCTCAAGGTGTTCACATCTATCCTTCTATTGGAGTTCGATTAAAGGGAAATTCCAGCTACAATCATCCTGGAAATAAAAAATCATTTAAAATTGACTTCAATGAATATGTTTCTGGTCAGAATTACGATGGATTAAAGAAATTGAATTTCAACAATTGTTTCAAAGATCCAAGTTTTATGCGCGAAAAGTTATTTTTCGATGTTTGTAAGGCTGCAAATATACCAGCACCTAGGGCGAATTATGCCAACGTTTACATGAACGGAACATTTTGGGGATTTTATGATGTAGTGGAACAAATTGACGATCAATTTTTAGATTGGTGCATTATGGAAGATTCTGGAAACTTGTTCAAAGCTGGTGATAACTTCGGAGGAACTGATTTAGCTGCTGATTTAATCTATTATGGCAATCAAGCATCTGATTATGCTGGACGATACGAATTAAAAACAAATGAAACGGCCAACGATTGGGCTGACCTCATTAGTTTGATAGATTATATCAATAATTCAACGGATGCGCAATTTGAATTTCTTTTTAGCTCGAAGTTCAATCACACGAATCTATTAAGATCCATCGCACTTGACAATTTATTTTCCAACCTTGATTCCTATTTAAACAGTGCAAGAAACTATTATGTTTATCACAACATGAACACCAATAAATGGGAATGGATTAAATGGGATGCGAATGAAACTTTTGGATTGTATTCGGGAGGTCCAGGCGGCGGAAATCTCACACAACTTGCTCCAAATTATGTTGGTGCCACTCGCCCATTGCTAACACGAATATTTGCAAATGAAGAATTGTACACGCAATATCAAATTCAAATGTGTTCTTTGATGAATGAATTTTTCAATTCAACATACATGGATGCAAAAGCAGATGAAATCAAAGCTTTGATTCAAAGTTCTGTCTATGCCGATGGAAACAAACAATACACAAGCGCTCAATTTGATTCAAATATTGAAAATGATATATCCGTTTCTGGAGGTGGACCTGGAGGAAATCAAACCATTTTTGGAATCAAATCATTTGTTGAAAGTCGAAACAACTATTTAAGCAGTCAAATTGATTGTAGTTTAGCAACGAAAGAGTTAAACAATACTGACTTTGATGTATATCCGAATCCGTTCGATGAATCAATTACAATAAAATCAACGGAATTGATTGAAACAGTTACGGTAAATAACCTTCATGGTCAAACTGTTTACATGAACAATTTAGTCAAAGAGAACAACATCACAATTACTACAGAAAAGTTTCCAGCTGGAGTTTATATTATCAATGTGAATGGTTTGGTGAATCGCTTGGTAAAACTCTAAATGAATTTGTCGTAGGTAAAGAATACGTCAAGTAGAAATAATTGCTATTTCAAACTTGACGTATTTGTTTTTCAGTGAATAACTGGTGTGAATTATGCTTCTAATAAATAACGATGCAATACAGAAAGTGGACATGTTGGTGCAACTTTCACTTTACCCTTTCCAAGAGCTTCTGATTTCAATGACTTAAGTACGGCTTTATTAGCTAAAGCACCAAGAGCATTCCCTTTATTTTGAGTGAAATAGCGACTTGTTGATTCAATTACTGGCAATGCCATTCCTGGTTTTCCGCGTTGAATTTGAATGCGGATGTAATGCAAACGAGAAAACGCAGAAATAAAGTAATTGGAACTGTACATTAATTTTTGCAGTAATTGATTTACTTCCTTCACTTCGCCTTTGCGATCGTGAATCATCGCTTTCAAATACATTTCAAGCAACCCTGCGACACCATGGAAGAACACGTGATTTTCCTTTAAAATTTTCTCCGCCAATTCAATTTCGTCGTCCAAAATCAAAAACAACAACTGATAAAACAAGGTGTTATTGTTAATTACTGAAAAGGCTTTAAAGTGTTCTGCAGTGTACTCAGATATTTTTCTCAAGAACTTAATATCAGCACCAGCAAAGAAATGCAAACGCAACTCAATGAAACGGACTTTACGGTCCAAATCAAAATAAGCCAAAGTGCGCTCGGTAGTTTGATCTAATATTTGCTTCGCACGATCTAAATACATCAATAAATCGTCGTTGTCATAATTTAATTTCGCTAAAGACAAAAACAACGAGCCTTTATCCAATTCAGATTGAAATTCAGCAATGTAGCCAAGAATTTCACTTTGAATTTTATCTTTTGAAAGATTGATGACACCATTTTTCTCCAAGTAAACATTGGAAATATTAAAATAGTATTCGGTAATTTTTTCTTCTTGGATCTTATCGATAATTGCCAAAAGATCTTCATTCAATGAAAGGGCATTCAACAATTCTTTCTCATTTTGAGAAGCATATTTCATTCGAATTTTCCCTTTCAAACTAATCAATTGCATTTGCAAATCCTCTTCGGCTTCACCTAATGCTAAAGATTTATCATAGTAGTGAGAAAGTAAATGAATGTTTCCATTTTTTCTTGTTTGCTGCGCCAATAATATTCCACGAATACTTGTTTTCTTTCTCAAGTACGTTAATAATAGCACCTCCTCTATTTGTTCTACAAAATAACTAGCCAAACGTCTTGCTTTCGTATCTTTTTCAGACGAAGCAGCACTTTCCCAGTACTCATTAACTTTCGCAACCAAAAATTGATTGAGGTCTTTGACATCCTTTAAATCAGCCGACAATAAGTCCTTCAAAATAAACAAACGTTTGTCTGAACTTATTGTACATTGATGAATCAAGCTTTTTCGTTGAGAAATATTCAACTCTTGAACCAATTGAATCAGTTTATTTCCTACCATAAAACTTACATTTATTATTTTCGATTAAACATTTATTATTTGCGTTGAATTCGAATGCTTTCAGAATGTAATAATTCCATTAAAGCAAGTACGAACTCTTCGCTTAGTTGAGTATCTCTACTCTGGGTAACAACTTTTTCTAACACTTTATTCCAACGGCTAGTTTGAACCACTTCCATCTTGTTTGCTGATTTTATTGCGCCTATGCGCTCAGCAATTTTCATTCTGGAACTAATCAACTGCAACAAATCATCGTCAAACTGATTGATTTGATAACGTAGAGCATCAATTTTCACTTCTACATCCAATTGATCCAAATCAACCAAAGAACGATTTAGTGATGAAAGAATTTCTTGCAACATTAAAGGGGTAATTTGTTGCTTTTTATCCGTCCATGCATCACGGGGTGAAATATGTGACTCAATAATTAAACCATCAAAATGCAAATCTATACTCTTTTGAGCAATTGAGGCAACTAAATCGCTGTTTCCTGTGATATGAGAAGGATCACAAATCATTGGCAATTCTGGGAATTGTCTCTTTAACTCCAATGGAATCTGCCACATAGGCGCATTTCTAAATTCCTTATTACCGTATGATGTAAACCCTCTGTGAACCAATCCAATGTTTTCAATGCCTGATTGTTGAATGCGTTTTACCGCTCCTGCCCATAACTGAATGTCTGGATTCACAGGGTTTTTTATCAATACAGTGGCATCTGTTCCTTTCAACACATCTGAAATCGCTTGAACATTGAAAGGATTTACACTCGTTCTTGAACCAATCCACAAAACATCAACTCCAAAGTGCAAGGCATCTTCAACGTGTTTAGGTGACGCTACTTCTGTTGCTGTCAACAAACCTGTTTGTTTTTTTGCTTCTGCCAACCAAGCCAAACCTTTTGTCCCAACACCTTCAAATCCTCCAGGACAAGTGCGTGGTTTCCAGATTCCAGCTCTTAACACCTTTACTTCCTCTATTTTCGACAACTCAAGAGCTGTAGAAATTAACTGCTCTTCGCTTTCAGCACTGCAGGGACCTGCAATCAATATACCTTTTGTTTGTAAAATTGAATTTTTCATCGTGAAATCAATTTACAGCTAGAACCAATTTTTGTGATTTGTACGTACCAAGTACTTTTGCTTTCTCAGAGTGAACTTGAATGCACGCAAACGCCAAATCCATTGTGGCAGCATCGTCATATTCCATATCAAACAAAAACAAGACTTTTGTTTCATCACCTGCCAATGGAAGGCTTTGAATTTTCGTTAAATTGACATCCAATTTTCTAAGTTCAAGCAATAAATCACTCAAAGCGCCTCTGCGTTGTTCTAAAGTAATAACGACTGATGCTTTATTTGCAAATTCAACATGATCTCCACCTTTACTCAGAACATGAAATCGGGTGCAATTATTTGCCTCATCTCCAACATTTGTAATGACATTTTCCAAATTATATGTTCGTGCGATAGCTGGTCCACCAATTACAGCGATTTCTCTATTGCCTGTTTCAACAATAGATCTCGCAGAAGCAGCAGTATCTTTGTATTCAGTAACCTTAATATTCTCTAAGCCATTAAGGAAGTTCTGACATTGAGCTAAAGCAATTGGGTGCGAAATGATTTCTTTGATTTCATGCAACTCAACTCCAGGTAAAGTCATCAAATTCAATTCTATCGGCAAATATGTTTCACCAATAATGTTTAATTCAAACGTATCAATCAAGCGATAGTTCAATAAAATACTTCCAACAATATTATTTTCTATGGCAATGATTCCATAATCAACAGAATTGTTTGCCAGTGTTTGACATACATCTTTAAATGTACCACATTCAACAATTTCGACATCTTCACCGAAAAATTTTCGTGCCGCCAAATCATGAAAAGATGATAGCGCACCTTGAATAGCAATTTTGTGATTTCTCATAATTAAACAAATAAAAAAGTCTCTTATATACTAAGAGACTTCATGGGGTTTTTGAGTATACCATATTCTCTTACTACAACTTGTTGAAGTAGCTCATTCTGCGAAAATAGGATGTACCTTGTATATTTTTCATTGTCTTGTATAACACGACCAAATTTAAATCATTATTTCATACAGACAAGAAAAAATGTTATTTGATTCATTTACAAAACGAAAAAAGAAATGAACATATAGTATTGATAAACAACTCTATATAAATTTCAATGCAATTTTATCAATAGGACAATTTGATATTTTAGAATCAATAATACCTCTAAATTAGGTCTGCAAATTGTCCCAGAGATGATAAAATATAAATTATTGATCGATTTTTATTGGATTCTTATTCTCATCGATTGCTACAAAAGTAAACTCTCCACTAACAGCCTTTTCTCTATCTGAAGAATACATTTGCTCAATAAAAATGTCAACCCTTACTTTAAGGCTTGTATTTCCAATGTAGGCAACCTTTCCTATCAGTTCAACAATTGTTCCAGCTGGAATTGGTTTCTTGAAGTCAATACGATCACTACTAACGGTAACCATTCGTTGGCGACTAAAACGCGTTGCGGCAATAAACGCCACTTCGTCCATTAAATGCATGGCTGTGCCACCAAACAAAGTATCGTAATGATTAGTGGTATTAGGAAATACTGCTTTAAAAATATGTGTTTCTGATTGTTGAATTCTCTCTTCTCTTGTCATGGTAGTTCTTTCAATTAATTGTTTTTTTTCTTTCATTCATTCATTCATTCATTCATTCATTCTTTTACAATCACACATGCCTTAGAAATGAAAGAAAATTGAAACTAACAAAACAGATAAATGAACCTTTATTCGGTCCATTCAAATCATCTATTTAGACTTCAAGCTTTAATTCGCGAAAGCATTGTCCAAACAAAAAGGCAGGTATTCTGACTGGTAACTAAAGTTACATCACAGTTGCGCGACAGTTCGTGATTTACACACGATTCCCTATTTCAAACACTTATGTGTGTCCTATTTTGCTTGATGAGATTAACCAAAGAAAGAACGAGCGTCAAATGTACGTATATTCTAAAAACTTACTGGCATAAAAAAAGAGTTCAAATTTGAACTCCTTTTTTGTGATCCCGCTGGGGCTCGAACCAGAGAAAGCGAGAGCTTTCGAAGACTGAATGCGAGCCAATATGGCGAAGTAATGAAGGATAGTCCGTAGAGAGAGCCTAGAAACAATCTTAAAACTTTTAGGCATAAAAAAAGGAGTTCAAATTTGAACTCCTTTTTGTGATCCCGCTGGGGCTCGAACCCAGGACCCATACATTAAAAGTGTATTGCTCTACCAACTGAGCTACGGAATCTTGATTGCTTCACTGTAACGTGATTGCGGGTGCAAAGATATGTACATATTTCTTTTGAGCAAGGGAATTTTTGGTTTTTTTTAATTAATATCTCACTCATAGTCCTAAAACACTGAAAATAAAACACATTCAGAGTGATATTTTTTTTCTAAAAATTGCGTTCTTTGCACCATGCGTATCATTTTAATTGGTTTTATGGGTTGTGGGAAATCCACCATTGGAAAAAGAATTGCTAAACAATTGGCCATTCCATTCATCGATTCTGACTTAGAAATAGAACGCTGTCACCAAAAAACGGTTCCTCAACTGTTTGAAGAATTTGGTGAGGCAGGTTTTCGCCAACTTGAAAAAGAATTCATTTTATCTCTTTCTTCCAACGATCATTTTGTATTAGCTACTGGCGGCGGATTACCATGTTTCAATGATACAATGCATTTATTGAATCAACTTGGCACAACAATTTACTTAAAAAGACCTTCTAAGGAACTAGCTCGACGCTTAATAAAATCAAAAACAGAGCGACCATTAATCAAAGGGAAGTCATTTGGTGAATTAGTACCATTTATTGAAGAAATGCTGGAAAAAAGAGAAGAATTCTACCTGAAATCAGCGCATATTGCACCAAGAACAATCGACAAACCTGCAGAAATTTTGGAATTTATCGGTATTAACCAAAAAAACTAATCTTTTCTTCATCTTCCGAACGATGAATGAAAAAGAAATAAAATAAAGTATTGAGGTTCATTATTAAGAAAAGAACTTTATCAAATCCACTCGTGTCTTCCAAATAATAGTCGAAGCCGACATAAAACACCATCATTCCAAAGTAGAAAAGCGTGCCACCAAAAAAGAGGTAAGCAAAATGTCCGCTTTTACGCCAAAGTAATATTAACCCAACAAAAACAAATGCCCAACAAATCATGCTAACTCCATGAAAAGTCATCAACGTCTGAATAAATTCACCAGACTCAAACCCCAATGCCAATCCTCTGGCTTCAATGATTGCTTCAACGTCAACACCTTTCTCCTGTAAAAATAAGGCTCTATATACGATTGCAAAATAGCTAATAGCACTCCATAAAGCAAAAATGAGTAGACAAACAAGATTTACAAAAAATGTCAAACGTGTGTAAATACCTGGTTTTCTAGAGCCGAACACCAAATTTCTTAATTTTACAATGAACGGAAGCGGACTATGAAATTTAGCATTTAATTTATTTGTTTCTGTTTCGCTCACAATTTATTTAGTTTTGATCAAAATTAATCGATTTCGACACATCTTACGAACTCATGGAAGAATATCTTCAAGAAACAGCATTTTTAAACTTCAATCACCCTGCGTTTGATCAATTCTGCACAACAATTGAATTAAAAGGAATGAATCAACAAGAGATTGCTGTTCAACTATACACGCTGGTAAGAGATGCATTTTTATACGATCCTTACCATCTTGACTTAACGGAAAGTGGCTTGACAGCATCCAATGTTTTATTGAAAAAACGAGCATGGTGTGTTGAGAAGTCATCAGTATTGGCAGCGCTAGCTAGAAAGCATAACATCCCTTCTCGATTAGGTTATGCCATTGTAACTAATCATATTGGTGTAGAGCGACTTACCTCCTATTTGAAACGAGAAGAAATCGTTTTTCATGGTTACGTCGAGTTGTATTTGAATGAAAAATGGATAAAATGCACACCTGCTTTCGATCAGCGAATTTGTAAGCTCACTAAAGTTGCCGTATTAGATTGGGACGGAGAAACAGACTCAATGTTCCAAGCATTTGAAGGAGACAACAAGTTTATGGAATACCTTCATTTTTATGGCGAGTTTGCCGATGTACCCATTGAATTAATGAATTCAGAAATGAAAAAACACTACCCTCATTTATTCGAGGAGAAGTATAATTCAAGAGAATTCAGCTTTTACCATTTATAAAGCCCAACATCAATCTACCATAACAACCAAGTAGTTCGAAACTTTCCAAAATTCATACGGATTGACAATCACGATTTTGGAATTTTTTCCATCAGGTTGAATTTTATAGGATGACGAAGGGTGATCAGTGATCAAGCGGATTTTAACGCCTTCAACAAAAATTTCTTTGTCCTTTGTTAAGTCAATTTTAGCGAAGTACTTCTCGTTGAAATTATCCACTAATTGTGTGTTTTTTCCTATTCCAAAGAATCCATTTTTTTGTTCAATCACCTTATTTGTAACCAATTCTTTTGCTGTACCATAAGTGTAATAAACAGTATTCAATTGATTTTCTAAATTATCCACTTGCAGAGAAACAACTTGGTAAGCATCAAACAATTTTGAATATTCCTTGTCCATATTTTGCATTTCTGCTTGAAGACTAGCAATTTGCTCATCACGCACATTGATGTCATTCACCAATCGCTCAATCATCGTTTCTAATTCTTGAATTTTTAATCCACTTTTCTTCATTTGTGCATTCAAATTCTGAATTTTTCGCGCATTTTCTTCTCGTAAAAAATTAATGTGTCGGATCTCTTCCAAAATCCATTGCTTATCATCTGCCGCAAATTCTGGATCCTCAGATCGCAACCGAATCTCGTCCTTTTTTAATCCAATTGCTTCTAAATTCGACTTAATTTCATTGAAAAACGACAAAGACTCGTTGATTACAGAATCTTTCAATGCTTTATCTAATTTCAATTGTGCGATTTCATTTTGTAATTCTGTTACTTTTTGTCCATCTGCAGAACTTGTTGATTCAGAATCAGTTTTACAAGAAAATAACACTGAAAACGTTAAAATAGCGACAAAGAATTTTTTCATGAGAATTGTTTTTTTAGTTTTGATACACAAATAGTGCGTTTTTAATGAAGTGCATTTAACTTTTAGTGTACCAAATTATATCCATTAGTAAAATAACTAAAAATTATGTTGAAATCCACCATTCTCTTTGCTTTTTCTTTCTTTTCCCTTCTATCTTACTCTCAATCTGTTCGATATGAATTGCGCATGACAAAACCTCAAAACCATTATTTTGAAGTTTCCATGCACTTGAAAGATGTAAAAGCAAAAAAAGTTGAAGTAAAACTACCTGTTTGGTCGCCTGGATCTTATTTAGTACGTGAATTCTCAAGAAACTTAAATCAAGTCAAAGCAAGAGATGAGAAAGGAAATGCATTGCAAGTCACAAAAACAGCAAAAAACAAATGGGTTGTTGATCGTAATGGCGCGAAAGAAATTATCGTTGACTATGAAGTTTATGCTTTCGAATTATCGGTTAGAACAAGCTTTTTAGATTTAACGCATGGATTTGTCAGTGGATCAAGTGTTTTCATGTACAACGAAGAAACGAAAAATTTGAAGGGAGAATTACAAATATTCCCTCACGCTTCGTTTAAAACAATCACAACGGCTTTAAAACCATCTCCAGAAGCAGTGGTTTCTGAAGGAAAATCATACAAATTTGATCACTATGATAATTTGGTAGATTGTCCAATTGAAATTGGTAATCAAGAAGTATTTACGTTCAATGCCGCTGGAGTAGTTCACACTGTCGGAATTTACGGTGAAGGAAATTACGATGTTGATAGATTGAAAAAAGACATGGCCAAAATAGTAGAGTCTGCAACTAAGGTTTTCGGTCAAAATCCAAACAAAGATTACACATTTATCATTCACAATGTTGTTGATGGTCAAGGTGGATTAGAGCATATTAATTCAACAACGTTGAGCGTTAATAGATGGACTTATGAAGGATCTGAATACCTTGGATTCTTGTCACTCGTTGCTCACGAATATTTCCATTTATGGAATGTTAAGCGCATTCGTCCAATTGAACTTGGACCATTCAACTACGACGAAGAAAATTACACTTCCCTCCTTTGGGTCATGGAAGGATTCACATCTTATTATGATGAATTATTGATGTTAAGAGCAGGATATTACGATGAAAACCAATATCTAGCTCGATTGATTGGAAGCATTAATTACGTTGAAGGAAGTGTTGGAACTCGTGTTCAACCAGTAGCACATGCAAGTTTCGATGCTTGGGTCAAAGCTTACCGACCAGATGAAAACAGTGCGAATACTACGATGACGTATTACAGTCGCGGTGCCAATATTGCCGCAATTCTAGATGCATTGATTATTAAGGAGTATGAAGGAAAGAAATGTTTAGACCATTTCATGCAAGTCATTTATGCAAAGTACTATGAGAAACTTGGTCGTGGTTTCACTGAAAAAGAATTTGAATCAGAATTGAGTTCCTTTTTACACAAAGACATGAGTGATTTCTTCAAAAAATACATTTATGGAACTGAAATCCCAACATTCAATGATTTCTTTTCTCCAATTGGTTTAGGTGTTGAATATGTTGGATTCCCTCAAGCATCTTTTGGTGCCTCTCTGTCACAATCTGGCGGTAAATTGATGGTTTCGCGTATTCGATCGAATTCATCTGCAGAAAATGGTGGTTTGAGCGTGAGAGATGAAATCATCGGCTGCAATGGTTACAGAGTCAATCAATCAGATTTGGAAAAAGTTTTGGCTACCTTAGAAGTTGGTGAAACAATAAATTTATTGATTTCACGCGACGATAAGTTGTTTGAATTGGTAATCAAAATGGAGAATTATGAAGCTCCAAAATTTGATTTTATTCCAAACAAAAGCGGAAGTACAAATGATTTATTAGAATATTGGCTAAGAAAAGATTAAATTCATCAAAAAATCATGAGTAACTGAAATGGAGCGTTTTATAAACATACTCATCATTGATGATGATAAAAAAAACCGACTTGGGCTGAAAGAAATTTTAGCCGGTGCAGGTAATAATGTTTTAATTGCAAATTCTCATATCGATGCCCTTCCAATTGTTCAAAGCAAGGATATCGGAATCATGATTATCAATATTGATAGTCCTTCTTTTACAGGATTGGACTTATTGAATACTTTGCGAGATGAAAGTAAAAACAGTAACACGTATAAAATTGTTTTAACCGACAGTACGAAATCAGGAGCAAAAATGGTTCGAGGGTTGAACTTTGGAGCTGTTGACTTCATCACAACACCATTAAACCCCAACTTGATTAGAGCGAAGATAGAAGTCTACAAATCACTCTTTTACAAAGATCAACGAATTGGTCAATTGCTTTCAAATATTTTCCCGGAAAATGTATTGGATGATTTAAATACGAAAGGGAAATTTTCTCCAAAAAGAATCGAAAACGGCGTTGTAATGTTTACTGATTTTGTTGATTTTTCAATGAAAGCAAAGAACATGAACCCTTTGACATTGTTGAATAAATTAGAAACATACTTTACTGTTTTTGATGAAATCATGGAACGCTATCAATTGGAAAAAATTAAAACAATTGGTGACGCATATATGGCCATGGCTGGAGTAAGTGAAACCATTCCGAATCCAGTTATCAGAGCATGTTTAGCTGCTTTAGAAATTCGCAACTACATTCAAAATGAGCAATTGGTTGCCAAGGCATTGAACAAAGAATTTTGGGAAATTAGAATTGGTTTACACATGGGACCTCTGGTTGCAGGAATCATTGGAACTAAAAAAATCAACTTTGATATTTGGGGCGACACCGTGAACATTGCTGCACGTGCAGAAAGAGCATCAATCCCTGGTGAAATTACAATCACAGAGTCAATCAACGAGCGCATTCAAGACTATTTTGAGACTACAGATAGAGGTCCAATTACCATTCACAAAAGAGGCGGAAGCATCAATATGTTCTTTTTGAATAATTTGAAACATGAATTTGCCTTGTACAATGAAGGGAAAATAGCTTCAACCGAATTGAGGAAAATTTGTGGATTGTCGACAATTGATTTTACCAATATGAGGATTGATATTATCAATAAACTGAAAGCATTGCTACCTGAAGAACTTGTTTATCACGATGTTGATCACACGTTGAATGTGGAGAAAGCTGCGATACGTTATGCGACATTGGAAGGAATCAATGATCACGATATATATTTATTGCGCACTGCTGCTTTGTACCATGATTCAGGATTTATCTTACAATACGATAAAAATGAGGACTTTGCCATTCAATTGGCTCAAAATAATTTACCTGTTTTCGGCTATTCAGAAGAAGAAATCAAAATTATCTCCAAGATTATAGGAGCGACACGTTCAAACACAGAACCAGTTACATTGCTGGAGAAAATTATGTGCGATGCCGATCATGACTATTTGGGTCGACCAGATTACTCCTTCATTGCAAACAGATTAAGATCAGAATTAGAAAGTGAAGACAAAGAAATGAATGACATTGAGTGGATTGAATTTCAATTGCACTATTTGGAAAACGTACATTTCTATTTCACTGAAACAGCCAAAAACATTCGTCAAATTGGTAAAGAAACAAGAATTGCAGAATTAAAAAATCAATTGGCTGTAGCAACAAAAGTAACAACATGAAAATTTACACAAAAAAGGGAGATACTGGAAAAACCGGATTAATTGGCGGGACACGTATCCTAAAAAGCTCATTGAGAATTGAAGCCTATGGAACTGTAGATGAATTAAACTCTCACATTGGTTTGATTCGCGATCAGCAAATTAATCCAACTTACATTGAACAATTGATCGAAATCCAAGATCGTTTGTTTACAATTGGCTCTTCCCTTGCCTCAGATCCAGAAAAATCTAAGATGAAAATACCAGATTTACTGGATAGCGACATTGAAATTCTTGAAAATTGGATGGACGAAATGGAAGCGAATTTAGAACCGATGAAATTTTTTGTTTTACCAGGCGGACACACGACAGTTTCTTATTGTCACATCGCACGTTGTGTTTGTCGAAGAGCTGAACGCATCGTAGTCGATTTAAATCAATCTGAATTTGTCGCTCCGCAGGTAATTATGTACATGAATCGATTGAGCGACTATTTATTTATGCTTGGCAGGAAACTCAGTGCTGACCTAGGAATTACGGAACAACCTTGGCGACCAAGAGTTTAGAAAATAAAAAAGATTAAAAAGTTTTTCACAACAAATTTGGTTTTTATCAAATTAAAATTACTTTTGCGCAAAAGAACCGATTAAAAAAAGGAGGAGAAATGTATTGGACACTAGAATTAGCATCATACTTGGAAGACGCACCTTGGCCAGCAGCTAAGGATGAGTTAATTGATTTCGCTATTAGAAACGGAGCGCCTCTTGAAGTTGTAGAAAACCTACAAGACTTAGAGGATGAAGGTGAAATATACGAAAGCATCGAAGAAATTTGGCCGGATTATCCGTCACGTGAAGATTTTCTCTTCAACGAAGACGAATATTAATTTGTAAAAATCCCAGCAATCATTGTTGGGATTTTTTTTTACCTTTCACCAATGAATTTTCTAGGCCACCTCTATTTTTCGAACAATGATTTCGAATTAATGTACGCCAATCTCTTCGGTGATTTTGTCAAAGGCAAAGATTTATCCGGTTTTAACAAGAAAATTCAGCTTGGCATTCAGCTTCATAGAGAAATTGATCATTACATCGACCATCATCCTGTTGTCTTAGAAATGCTGCATCACCTCTATCCCCAATTGCCAAAAATTGCAGGAATTGCTGTGGACCTTTATTTCGACCATCTTTTAGCCAAAGAATGGAATCAATACTCTGAAATAACTTTGCCTACTTTCATAGAGAATTTTGAAAATTTCGCCATTGATGAACAACAATATCCTAATGAATATTTTCATTACATGCTCTTTAGAATGAAAAAGGGAAAATGGCTAAGTCATTACGATCAGCTCGAAGGATTAGACAAGGCGTGCAGAGGAGTCTCTCAACGGATTTCATTTCCAAATTCATTGTTCAACGGCAAGGACATTTTTGTTGAGAACGAACAACTCATTAGTGATGCTTTTCATTCCTTTATGCCAGAAGCACAAGCCCATTTTAGCGAATTCATTGAGCAACAAGAAGTTCACTTTTAAATCCTCATCAGTAAGGCGAATTTGCTCATCCAATAATTCTGCTTTCAGATATTATTGTATCTTTAATACATCAACGAAAATATATGCTGTATAAAAGGCCGATAATTAGAGTTTGTTTTCTTTTCTTGATTTCTCTGACATTTCATGCGTGTCAGATGAATAAAGCACCCAAAAATGAAACAAAACAAGAAATCCCAGAAGCTGTTAGCGACTATCAAAAGATCGTACACAATGGAAAATTAGTTGTACTCGTTGAAAACAGCTCTACATCCTATTTCATTTATCGAGGTAAAAAAATGGGATTCGAATATGAATTACTGAAAGAATTTGCCAAAGAAATTGGAGTTGAATTAGAAATAAAAATCGTAGCAAACTTAGACAAATTAACGTCTATGCTAAATTCCGGAGAAGGCGATTTAATTGCTTGTAATTACACCATTACAAGAGAAAGAATGAAAGACATTGATTTCTCAGTTCCATTCATCCAGTCGCCGCAAGTATTGATCCAACGAAAGCCAGATGGTTGGCAAAAAATGAAGGACAAAGATCTTGAAAAGTTGTTGATTACAGATCCTTCAGAATTAGCCGGTAAAAAAGTCAATGTGTGGGAAAACTCCAGTTATTATCAACGATTGATGCATTTGCAAGAAGAAATAGGCGACAGTATATTCATTGACCCAGTAGATGGATTGGTAGGAAGTGAAGAATTAATTGAATTAGTATCAGAAGGAATCATCGATTATACAGTAGTTGAAGAAAACATCGCTAAAGTCAACCAACGCTTTTACGATAACATTGATATCAGTACTCAAATCTCCGTCAAACAAAAAATTGCATTCGGAGTCAGAAAATCAAGTAGCTTATTAAAAGCAAAACTGGATAAATGGTTGGAAAAATTCTTGGATTCACGACTTTATGCTTACATGTACCGAAAATACTTTGAAATAGGTACAACGACCATTAACTCGCAAGATTCATATTCTAACCTAAAAGGTGGGAAAATCTCTCCATTTGATGACATATTTAAACGCGCACAAGAAAAACATGGGACAGATTGGATTTTATTGGCTGCCTTGTGTTACCAAGAATCAAAATTCAATCCATACATTGAATCATTCGGTGGCGCTTATGGAATGATGCAATTCATGCCCAATACTGGACCATATTATGGTGTTTTCCCTGATTCACCTCCAGAAGTCCAAATAATGGGCGGAATGAAAAAATTGACTGCAGATATTCGTTTATGGAAAGAAATTCCAGATCCTGTGCAACGAGAAAAATTTGCATTGGCTTCATACAATGCTGGAGGCGGTCACATCAAAGATGCTCAGCGACTAGCTAAAAAACACGGTTTAGATGCCAATCGTTGGGATGACAACGTAGAAAAAATGATTTTAAATCTTTCAAAACAAGAATATTACCGAGATGAAGTTGTGCGAAATGGAGCCATGAGAGGAACAACAACCTACAATTATGTTCGCCAAGTTTATCAACGTTACCTCGATTGGAAAGCAGCTTATAAGTGATTTTCAATATCTTCGTGAAAATTTACTGTCATTAAAAATCTAATCGTCATAGCTGGTCCAACTGCAAGTGGAAAAACATCATTGAGTGTTTCGCTTGCAGAACATTTTAAAACTGTTGTTTTCTCGGCAGACTCAAGGCAATTCTACAAAGAAATGAGCATTGGAACAGCTAAACCAACATTGGAAGAAATGAAGGGTGTAAAGCATTATTTCATTGATAGTCATTCCATTCACAATGAAATATCGGCCGCCAAATATGTCGAATTGGCCACTCCACTCCTATTAGCTGAATTTGAAAAGCACAACACAATCATTCTCACTGGTGGTTCAGGAATGTTCATAGATGCCTTGTGTTTTGGATTGGATGAAACTCCACATTCCATTGAATTACGGGATGAACTTACCGAATTTGTCAAACAACATGGAACGGCAGAATTACTCAATGAAATTCAATTAAAAGATCCTGATTTTTACGAAACGCTGGATAAAAACAACCCCGTTCGCATCATTCGAGCTGTCGAAGTAATGCGACTTTCAGGAAAGAAATTTTCAGAATTGCGCAAGAATACCATTAAAAAACAACCTTTTATCATTCATTACTTCATCATTGAACATGACCGATCAATTCTCTACGATAGAATCAATCAACGAGTAGAAATTATGCTGAATGAAGGATTGGAAGAAGAAGTAAAATCTCTTGTTCCATTCAAAAATCTATCATCCATGAGAACTGTTGGCTATTCAGAATTTTTTGATTACTTCGATGGAAAACATAGTAAAGATGAAACTATCGAATTGATCAAACAAAACTCTCGTCGCTATGCTAAGCGCCAATTGACTTGGTTTAGACGACATAAAGAAGCCGTTTGGATTCCGTTTGCATCCAATGAAAACATGCAACAAAATATCATCGATTGCGTTTTGGAACGATAATTGAAATGACAACTGAAAACGATAGAATGAACATTACACTCAATAACATCATGCCCACACCACTCGCTTCTATCCAACATAGTGATAAAAGCATTTGGGGAAACTTCATCAGTTTAGAACCAGGTGAAAAAATAATGCTTAACGCATCAAGTGGAAAAGGAAAATCAACCTTTACATTGACAACAGTTGGGATGCGTAAGGATTATTCAGGAACAATTACTTATGACGGACAAGACATTCAACAATTCTCTCCAGATGATTGGACGAAAATCCGTCAAGAAAAAATTTCAGTTGTATTTCAAGATTTACAATTGTTTCCAAAATTAACAGTGAAGGAAAATCTCTTATTGAAAAATGCATTAACGGATACCTATTCGGAAATGGAATTGATTCAATTCTTGGAGCAATTAGAAATTGACAATAAATGGAATCAACTTGGAGGATTGTTATCTATGGGACAACAACAGCGAGTAGCCATTATTCGCGCTTTGTGCCAACCGTTTAATTGGCTAATCATGGACGAGCCATTTTCTCATTTAGACGTTGTCAACACTCAAAAGTGTTTAGATTTAATTGACAAAAGAGCAACAGAGCTTGGTGCAGGATTCGTCTTGACTTCTTTAGGCGATGATCACAATTTTAAGTATTCACGTGAATTAAATCTTTGATTATGTTGCGAACATTGTTATTTCAAAACCAAGATAAAAAGCAATTGGTTATTGCCATCATTGGTGCATTTTTAGGAATTACGTTTCTTGTAACATCTATTCACTACTTGATACGAGTAAATGAATTTGGTAAAGGAGCAGAAATCCTCGGTCCAAATACAATCATTGTTCAGAAAAGAGTGAACAATAGCGCTGTTCTTGGACTTTCTAAAACCGATTTCACGCTGACGGAAATTGAAAAAATCAAAGCTGAACCGTTTATTCAAGATGTAAAACCTGTTATCAGCAATAATTTCGATGTTTCTTTTGAAACAAATGATCCACTTGTCCCACGTTTTCGTTCAGATGTATTCATTCAAACTGTTGATCCCGATTTTATTGATGTGAAATCCGATAAATGGACATGGAAAGAAGGCGATACACTCGTTCCAATCATCATGCCGAGAGATTTCTTGGTAATGCTGAATACATTCATGAGTGCGAGTGGAATTCCGCAAGTTTCCGATGATGTTGCTAAAGACATTAACTTTCGATTCACCATTTCAAACGATAACGGTAAAGAATGGATTGATGCCAAAATCATTGGTTTTACGAATGAGGTTGCTTCCATTTTAGTCCCAGAAAAATTCATGGAATACGGGAATGAGAAATACGCTCTTAAAACCGATCAAAAAATCACACAAATCATGATTTCGGGTAAAGAAAGTGAATTTGGTTTAGTTGAAGAGTTGATTGAGACGCGAGGGTTGGAATCGAAAAACTCGCAAATGGTAGTTGGTCGATTAAAAAGCATAGTTGGAACATTGATTTTAGTCATCTTAGGAGTTTCCGTGATTGCCGTACTAGTAGCAGGTTTAGTTCTCATACAATACCTACAATTGTTGATGACGCGCAATGATTATGAAGTAAGAACACTGCTTAGAATTGGATATCATCCAACAATAATTATTAAACAATTCTTTCTTTATTTCATGAAGATCTTTGGAATTGTTGCGAGTTTAGGTCTTGGTATGTTTTTCCTTTTCAAATTGTTCTTGGATAAATTGTTGGAAGAAGGAGGATTGATGATTGACACTTCTATCAGCTTCTATGCGATTGGAGCATTGATCTTGGCGTATGCAATTTTTGCTCTCACGAGTTATCGAACAGCTAAGAATGGAATTTACAAAGAGTACTAGTGTAAATTAAAAATTAAAAATGAAGAATGAAGAATGAAGAATGAAAAGTTAGGCGAGTGTTTTTAGAATTTTACAATTTTGATTTTTCATTCTTCATTTTGAATTAGGTTAAAGAAATGTTAATATCAACGCTTTTCAGTCGATTCAATCGTCTATGAATTAATTTCAATGCAAATATATATTATGAGAATCTTAATCACATTACTTCTAACAACGATTGCATCCGCAGCGATGTCACAATCTCTAAAGTTTAAAATTACGGGCCAAAAAGATACAACTGTTCACTTAATAAGATACTTAGGAGCAAAATTGTACTATGCAGATACGGCTGAAATTAAAAACGGTATTGTTGAATTTGACGGGAAAAAGCAAAAGCCTGGAATGTTGGCTGTAATGTTACCGGGACAAAAAATGTTCGAATTCATTTACAACAATGAAGACGTACAAATTGAAACTCAAGGTCCTGATTTTATTTCAACAATGAAAGTAAAGAAATCGGAAGAGAATAAAGTTTTCTTGGCGTACATACAATTCATTGGTGCACAAAAATCAAAAGCAGCGGCATTAACTGCTGAGCGTGATAAATTTGAGAAAAACTCAAAAGAATACACTGCGAAAAATGATGAAATTAACGCAATTTCAGCTGAAGTTGTCAAATACCAAGATGATTTAATTAAAAACAACCCAAACAAATTGGTCAGCAAGATTGTGTACATGTCGCAAGACATTGTTGTACCAGAACCACCTGTTGATGAAAATGGGGTTGTATTGGACTCCAACTTTAGATTCAACTATTTTAGAGCTCACTATTTTGACCACATCGATTTTAACAATGATGCCTTGGTGAACACTGCTATTTTTGCCAATAAATTAGAATATTATTTTGGAAATAAAATGATGGTTCAACATTGGGATACAGTGATTAAGTATGCCTACCAATTGTGCGATCAATTGAACCCAAAATCTAAAATGTTTGAATACTGTGTTTCTTGGATCACAAGTAATTTTGGTAAGAGCAAGCAAATGGGTATGGACAAAGTATATGTCTACATGGCAGATCGTTACTATTGTTCAAAAAATGCAGAAGGAAAATCACCAGCTTTTTGGATGACTGAAGAAAAGTTGAACGAACTGTGTGAAAAAGTGAGTGTTCAAAAAAACCTAGTTATGGGTGTAGTTCCGCCAAATATTATATTGCGCGACACAACTGACAAAAACTGGGTAAATATGTACGCTGATTTAGATGCGGAATATACCGTATTGTATTTCTGGGATCCAGAATGTGGTCATTGCAAAAAAATTACACCGAAATTACAAACCTTGTATGAGCAAAAATTCAAGGAAAGAGGAATTGAAATTTATGCAGTAGGTAAAGCCGTTGGAGAAGATTTTGAAAAATGGAAAAAATTCATTCGCACAAACAACTTGGAATTCTACAACGTGGCAGTTACGGAATCATTGTTTAAAGCTGCGAAGGAAGATGCTCGACAATTCATTCCGAAATATACAACATTAGAATCTTTGAATTATCAATCTACTTATGATATTTATGCAACACCTCGAGTATTTGTTTTGAACAAGAATCATGAGATCATTGCCAAGCAAATTTCCATCTCTCAATTGGAAGACTTAATGGATAGATTGCAGAACAAAACCGATTTACCTAAATTATTCCCTCCAGATCCGGAAGAAGATGAGCAAATGAATTGATTGTAAAGTCCCGCAATGCGGGACTTTTTTTGTTAATAATATCTTTACATAAACATGACAAATATGGTATTCAACTTCCCTATCTTTGTCGAATAATTTATTAACAAAAAATAAAATGATGAAATTTTTTACTCTTTTACTAACCTTATTGCCTTTTCTTGGGTTTTCGCAGGCTACTGATTTATTTATTTCAGAGTACGGCGAAGGAGCTGGGGGTAATAAAAAATACATTGAAATTTACAACGGTACAGGATCAACCGTAGATTTATCTGAATATCAACTTTGGAAAAATTCCAATGGTTCACCTTGGAATGCGACAACATTGGCATTGAGTGGTAACCTTCTAGATGGTGCAACATATGTTATTGCTAATAATAATACTGATGTTATAGGAGCCGATTTGTACAATACATTCATTTCCTTCAACGGAGATGATGCTACTGGTTTAGCAAAATTCAATGGTTCAACTTATGTTTTAATTGATGTATTTGGCGAAGAAAATGTTGATCCGGGAAGTGGATGGGATGTTGCGGGTGTTACCAATGCAACCGTTGATAAAATTCTTATTAGAAAAGCTACTGTTTGCTCACCAAATGTAAACTGGACAACTTCAAGAGGAACAAACGCAACTGACTCAGAATGGACAATCTTAGTTGACCCATACAATGCAACCAACCAAACTACAAATCTTGGAAGTCACACTTCATCGTGTACAGCTGGATGTAACTTAACTGCATCAGGAATTTCGGCATTGACTTGTAATGATAACGGAACTGGAGCAATAACTGCTGATGATTATATATCGTTCTCATTGAATCCAACTGGATCCAATTTAGGAACAAACTATACAGTTACAGTATCTTCAGGAACTGTTTCTCCAACGACAGCAGCATATGGTTCAGCAACCTCATTCCAATTGCAAGCAGGTTCTGCAGGTGCAGGAAATGTAACAATCACTATTACAGATGATTCTGGAACAAGCTGTACAATTGATCAAGTAATTACAGATCCAGGAGTTTGCTCATCAGCAGTTCCAGTGATTACGTTGACTCCATCTTCACTTACAGGGTTCAACCAAGTAGTTGGAACTCCTTCAGCTGAACAGACATTTACAGCTTCTGGACTTTCATTGACAACAGATTTAGTTTTAACAGCACCATCAAATTTTGAAATCTCGTTGACTTCAGGAACTGGTTTTACAAGTTCAATTTCTTTGCCTCATTCATCTGGAACAGTAAGCGCAACAACTATTTATACACGATCTAATGCTGCTGCAATGGGTAGTTTGAATGCATTTATTATAGGAACTTCAACAGCTGCTGAAAATGATACAGTAGTCGTTTCTGGATATGCTGATGATTATGTAACGTACATGGTTGATGAAATCAATGGTACAAATGCAAATGGTGTTGCGGATTCTTTGAATGTTTTGGTTTCGGTAACAGGTGTTGTTCAATGTGGTGATTTTGATTACAACGCTGGTTATAGCTTCGCATTGATTGACGGAAATGGTGATGGAATTAATATTTACAGATCATCTGACTTAGCAAATTACACTTCTCCAATGGATGGAGATTCTATTGTAGTTAGAGGAAAAGTATTACAGTTTAATGGATTAACAGAAATTCAAGCAGATTCCATCCAATTGTTAGGAACAGGAGCAACTGCTACTCCATTAGTCGTTACAACTTTGAGTGAAGCAAATGAATCAATGCCTGTTGAAGTGATGAACTTAACATTGGTAACTCCAATTGCAACTTTTGCTGCAAACTCAAGTATTTTGGCAAACAATGGAACAGATACAGTTTCTATTCGAATTCCTAGTAATTCACCTTTAGATGGTACAGCAGCTCCACAAGGACTTTTTAATGTAACAGGAATTGGATGGCAATATGATTCATCTTCTCCGTATACAAGTGGTTATCAATTGTATCCATGTGATTTTGAAGATGTTTGTACAACACCGTCAAATGCCACAACATTAATTGATGTTAGCACTGCTTCGGCAGATGCTGCTGGATTATCCTATCAATGGATTAATTGCTCAGATAACTCAGTAGTTAATGGTGCTACAAACCAAGTGTTTACAGCAGAAATCACTGCTAATTATGCTGTTATTATTACTGACGGTGCATGTTCAGATACTTCAGATTGCATTAACTTATTAGGAACAAATGGAATAAATGAAAACACGTTGTTGAATTCAGTGAGTGTTTATCCAAATCCTGTACAAGACTTTTTAACCGTGAAGAATACGTCAAACGAATTGGTTTCATTTATAGTAGTAGATATCAACGGAAAAGAGGTGCTATCTCCAAAATCAGTGTTGACATCAGAAATTATCTCAACTTCAACATGGAACAAAGGTGTTTACTTTGTGAAATTCACTTCTGAATCTGGCGAAGCCGTTCTTAGAATTGTGAAATAAAATACATGTATAAATAGTTCTAAAGTCGTCTCGTTTGAGGCGACTTTTTTTGTGAAATGTTGCAATTAACTAGTTTGATTGGTGTTCACTATCAATTTAGCTATTTAGCTATTTAGCTAAATCCCTTCTGTCTTAGTAATATCCCTTGCTCCCAAGTAATATAGCTAAATCCCTTCGCCTTTTCGAATCATTCTTACCTTCACCATTCTAACACCATTCATTCTTCCCGCCTTTTTGTTCATCCTATTTGAACAAATACTATCTTTACTTCTCAAGAAATCAACTATGAAAACGATTCACTTATTTATCTTCCTTTTTTTATCGCACTTTGCACTTTGTCAAGACTACTGGCAGCAAGAAGTCAATTATACCATCGAAGTAAAACTCGATGATGAACTGCACCGATTGTACGGTTTTGAAAGTTTTGAATACGTTAACAACAGTCCACAAAGTCTGAATGAATTGTACATCCATTTATGGCCAAATGCTTATAAAAATGGTGAGACTGCTTTAGGAAAACAACAGTATTCTGGTGGTGAACAATTGTTGAAGTTTGGTGATGAGAAACTAAAAGGATGGATTGATTCTTTGGATTTTAAAATTGGTGGAAGAACTGTAACGTGGAGTTATGACGATGAACACATCGATATTTGTAAACTCACCTTACCTATTCCATTGAAACCAGGAGAAAGAGTTACTGTTACTACTCCATTTCGCGTGCAGATTCCTTCTGGCGCAATTTCTCGATTAGGACACATAGAACAATCGTATCAAATCACTCAATGGTATCCAAAACCTGCAGTTTTCGATAAAAATGGTTGGCATCCTATGCCATATTTGAATCAGGGTGAATTTTATTCTGAGTTTGGTTCTTTTGATGTTTCAATAACACTTCCTAAAAATTATGTTCTTGGCGCTACAGGTGATTGTCAAACTGAAAGTGAATTGGCTTTCTTGACCGAGAAAGCGAAAGAAACTCAAGCCAAAATTGACGCGAATGATTTCAACCAAAAATCAAAACGTGGTGGTGGAGAAACTCCAGCTTCTTCTGAAGAATGGAAAACAGTTAGATACAAACAAGATAAAGTTCACGATTTCGCTTGGTTCTGCGACAAACGATACGAAGTTTTGAAAGGTGAAGTAGAATTGCCTCAAAGCAAACGAAAAGTTACTTCATGGGCACTTTTCACTCCAAACAATATGAATTTATGGAAAGATGCCATTGAGTACATCAATGATGGAACTTTTTACTATTCAAAATGGAATGGTGATTATCCATATAACAGCGTAACGGCAGTGGATGGTACAATCAGTGCTGGTGGTGGAATGGAATACCCAACAATTACTGTCATTGGAAATTGTTCATCTGCAAAACAGTTGGAAATTGTCATTGTTCATGAAGTTGGACACAACTGGTTCTATGGAATTCTTGGTTCCAACGAACGCGATCATGGCTGGATGGACGAAGGAATGAACACCTTGAATGAAGTCCGCTATATGCAAACAAAATACCCAGATAATGCAGAACTTTCTGATATGATTCTCGGTGGTGCTTTCCATTTCAATGATTTAAGTCACTTTGATATGGGTGATTTATCCTACAGAGCGATTGCAAGTTTGGGATTGGACCAACCAATAGAAACTAAATCCATGGACTTTACCTCTGGGAATTATGGTATTATCATGTACCAAAAAACGGGTTTAGTATTCAATTACTTACGTCAGTATTTAGGATCTGACAGCTTCGATGATTGCATGCATCGCTATTACGAGACTTGGAAATTCAAGCATCCGCAACCAGAAGACATGCGCTTATCAATAGAAAGTTGCACAGGTAAGGATTTAGATTGGCTTTTTAATGATTTGATTCAAACAACCAACCACATCGATTACAAGTTGAAGAAAGTAAAAAAAACAGATGTGAACACCTACGAAGTAACGGTTAAAAATGTTGGACAAGTCGACGGACCAATATCAATTCACCAATTATCGAATGATTCCATTCTTTCTACAACATGGATTGAACCGGGACAAAAGAAATCGACAATTGTTTTACCAGCTTCGATGATTCATACAGATAGAATAGCCATTTCGGCCGACAATGCGATACCAGAAATCAATCGTCAAAACAATAGTTGGAGGTCAACAGGTTTGTTTCACCGTTTTGAAAAGCCAAATATGGAATTTTTAATTGGCGACAATCAATCCAATCGTTCAACGGTGTTTTGGACACCAATCATTGCAGGAAACTTCTATGACAAAGTCATGCTTGGAGCCGCATTTCACAATTTTGGTATTCCATTCAATAAATTCCAATACTTAGTTGCTCCGATGTATTCATTCGGAAGAAATTCAGTTTCTGGAATTACAGAGTTGAGTTACTCCATGCTACCAAAAGAATCCATTCGATTGTCAAAAATTGGGGTTTCGGTGAAGTCCTTCAAAAACGATAGCACCTTCAAACGCAACGATTCTTATTACTTTATCGTTTCGCCTTATTGGACAGCAAAATTGGGCAATCGTAAGAACCAGCAGAAACCAACGACACATTCAATTCGTGTTCAATCTATGTATCGTGCAGATATTCTTGGAGGTAGCAATACGCAAAATGTTGGTGGATTTGTAGAATACAACATGGATTATGTTCGTCCAGATCACAAAGTAAACTTAAAAATGAGAAATGATTTTGTGACTAACGTTGATAATTCAGATCAATTCGGTCGCTCAAGTCTTTCTGCATCTTATGCTTATCGCTATGCAAAAAAGAAAATGAAACGTTGGATTTCTCTACGTGGATATGTTGGCGGATTTTGGGACAATCATTTCAAAACAAGTACCAATCAAAACTACACACTTTCCATTGCTGGAATGAATGGAACGCAAGATATTTTTGTGGAAGATTATTATTTCGGAAGAGGATTACCAACTGGAATTTGGTCGCAACAACGAGCAGATAATAACATGGGCGGATTTTCTAGCACGACCAATTTTGGTGCAACAGATCAATGGATGGCTACTGGAAACTTTTACTTTCAGCTTCCAATCAAGCCTAACTTTTTTGGCGTATTTGCCGATTTTGGAACGGTGCGTTTAGGAAATTCAAATTATGCATTGTTCAATACTGGATTAGCTTTGCGACTTGGTGATGTATTTGGAGTTTATTTCCCAATCTACATGAGTGACATCTTGGAGAATTCCTATTTGACCAAAAACTATACTGAAAGAATTCGTTTTAGTTTGAAAATCAATTTGTTCACGAAGGATTTGAAATTGGGCAACCTTCTTTAAAATGAGTGATTTATGGTTACAGATTTCGAATTAGTAAATCATATTCCGTATTCCATTTCATAGTTGATTTATAATTAGCTTCGCTGCTGTCTTCGGCGGACTTTATTTTAAATTATTCTTTCTTAATTCTTCTTTGAATTCCGTAATTTTGCACTTTCAAATTTGAATGTATAACTATGATTTCTGTCAATTCAATTGCTGTTGAGTTCAGTGGTAAAACACTTTTTAGCGATGTTTCATTTGTCATCAATGAGAATGATAAAATTGCCCTCATGGGAAAAAATGGAGCTGGAAAATCTACGATGATGAAAATCATTGCAGGTGTTCAAAAAGCCAACAAAGGAACAGTGCAAGCTCCCAAAGATGCAGTCATTGCTTATTTGCCTCAACATTTGTTGACAGAAGACAATTGCACAGTTTTCGAAGAAACAGCGAAAGCATTTGAATCAATTTTCTCCATGAGAGATGAAATCAATTCATTGAATAGTCAGCTGGAAACCCGCACAGATTATGAATCAGCGGAATACATGTCAATCATAGAACGCGTTTCCGAATTAGGTGAAAAATACTATTCCATTGAAGAGATTAATTACGATGCAGAAATTGAAAAAGTATTGTTGGGATTGGGATTTGTTCGTTCGGACTTCACAAGAATGTCAAGTGAATTCAGTGGTGGTTGGAGAATGCGCATTGAATTAGCTAAAATATTATTGCAAAAACCGGATTTGGTATTGTTAGATGAGCCAACCAATCATTTGGACATTGAATCGGTTGTTTGGTTGGAAGATTTCTTGATGAATAAAGCGAAAGGTGTGATTGTGATTTCTCACGATAAAGCATTCATTGATACCATCACAAATAGAACCATTGAAGTCACAATGGGGCGAATCTACGACTACAAAGCGAATTACTCTCACTATTTGCAGCTGCGTGAAGAACGAAGAGCGCATCAAATTAAAGCATACAATGAACAACAAAAATTCATTGCTGATACCAAGACATTCATTGATCGCTTCAAAGGAACTTATTCGAAAACCAATCAAGTGAATTCAAGAGAACGAATGCTAGAAAAATTGGAGATTGTGGAAATTGATGAAATCGACACATCATCGTTGAAACTGCGCTTCCCTCCTTCCATGCGTTCTGGTGACTTCCCTGTGATTGTCAAAGATTTATCGAAATCATACGGAGATCATGTCGTTTTCAAAGACACGAGTTTTTCCATTGCACGAGGCGAGAAAGTATCCTTTGTCGGACGAAATGGAGAAGGAAAATCGACCATGATCAAAGCCATTATGGGTGAAATTGATGTAGAAGGAACATGTGAATTGGGCCACAATGCCAAAGTTGGCTATTTCGCGCAAAATCAAGCCTCATTGTTAGATCCAGAATTAACAGTTTTTCAGACCGTAGATCAAGTTGCCGAAGGAGACATCAGAACACAGATTAAGACGATATTGGGTGGATTCATGTTCGGTGGAGATGACATTGACAAAAAGGTTGGATTCCTTTCTGGTGGAGAGAAAACGCGTTTAGCGATGGTGAAACTGTTATTGGAACCTGTAAACGTGTTGATCCTCGATGAGCCAACCAATCACTTGGACTTGAAATCGAAAGATGTACTCAAAGAAGCGTTAATGAACTTTGATGGAACCTTGATTTTGGTTTCTCACGATCGTGACTTCTTGCAAGGATTGTCACAAAAAGTATTTGAATTCAAAGAAAAACGCGTCATCGAACATTTTGAAACAATTGACGAATTCTTGGCTCGAAATAGAGTTGGAAGCTTGAAACAAGTACAAAACTAGTTGAGATTCAGTATTAATTTGTATCTTTCTGTGGCAATTTGAATTTTATGAAAAGTACCCTATTTATTTGTGTTTGTAGCGTGATTTTGTTTGCATGTAACAATGAAACAGAATCCAAATCCATGCATGCAAAAGTAGATTGGGAATCAAAACATTACAAGAAAGAGTTAAGTGATACTTTAGAAAATGGAACAACCTATTTATCTGTATATTCTTCCATTTATAGCTTAAATGAAGATCAAACGCATAATTTGACAGCAACAGTAAGCATTCGTAATACAAGCGAAAAGGATTCCATTTTTTTAACCAAAGCATCTTATTTCAATACAAAAGGAGAATTAATCAGAGATTATGTCGATTTCCCAGTTGTTGTATTGCCATTAGAAACCATTGAAATTATTATTGCTTCCAAAGATGTTTCTGGCGGTACAGGTGCCAACTTCCTATTTGATTGGAAGAAAAAAAGCACTACCTCTACACCTATTTTTGAAGGCATCATGATCTCAACATCAGGATCGCAAGGAATTTCATTTACTACAAATGGAAAACGTATTTTGTAATGATTCAAGAAATCCTCGGAACCATATTGTTTTTAATTGCTGTCATTGACCCTTTAGGTTCTGTTCCTGTTTACTTAGAGGCAACCAAGCAGTTCGATAATGAGCATAAAAGAAAAATTGCCATTCGTGCATCATTAGTCGCTTTTGGAGTTTTATTGTTCTTCATTTTGATCGGACAATTAATTCTTGAGGGAATGGCTGTTTCGCTGGAAGCATTTCAAATTTCAGGCGGTGTGATCCTATTTTTATTTGCACTGACAATGATTTTTGGTGAAGGGAAACCGCAAAGCGAAAAGCATCAGATCAAAGATTTTAAGCACGTTACGATATTCCCAGTTGCAATACCATCCATCGCTTCTCCTGGAGCAATTATGGCGGTTGTTATCATGACCGATAATCATATTTATACAATTCAACAACAAGCCATTTCAACATTGCTCGTTTTATTGGTCGTTGGAATTACATGTGGATTGCTATTAGTAGCCAACCGAGTTCAAGAAAAAGTAGGTGAATATGGAATTACTGTGATCTCCAAAATTATGGGATTGATCCTTGCATCATACGCCATCCAAAGTATTTTGAGCGGATTGAAAGATTATTTTTCGATTTCAATTTGATTTCATCTTTCACGATTTTAAGCTATTTTTATCGACAAATAACATCATGAAGATACTTTTTACACTCTTAGCTTTATTGTTATCATTCGTAAGTTTATCTCACGTACAAGGTGATACTACAATGTTGAAATCAAACTGGAAGAAAACAAACAACAGAAAAAAAGCCAAATACTTAAAAACCATTCAATCTGATTCTGCGGGAAATAGAGTGCTTTCTTATTATACTATGGATAATAAAATAAACAGAATTGTTTCTAGAAATGATAAAGGATATAACGGTTTTTGTTCGTGGTTTTATACAGATGGTTCTATAAAAAAAGAAGGATATTATTTGAATAATAAAAAACACGGAGAGTTTCATCTTTACACTCAGAGTGGGAAACTTAGAGTATTAAAGAATTATGAAAATGACTCTATTACCAAATTGGTTCATTACGATACAATTACTGGGACTATATTAAAACAAATTGAAGGCAAGGAGAATTTCCCTGATGTTGATGCTCAATATGTTGGTGGTCCCAAGGCGCTTCAAATGTGGATTACCGAAAATGTTAATTACCCTACAGAAGCAGTCAATAAGAATAAAACTGGAAGAGTTTATATTTCATTTGTTGTTGAACCAGATGGATCAATTTCTAATGTAAAAGTACTCAAAAGTGTTTGCAAGAGTTTAGACAATGAGGCAATACGACTTGTGAAATCAATGCCAAAATGGATACCAGGAGAAGTTGAAGGAGAATTTGCGAGAACACGTTGTCAAATTCCGATTAATTTCACGCTTGATTATGGTAAAACAGAAAAAAAAGGAAGACGTAAATAGAATTTAAGCCTAAACAAACTCCGCCAACTCCAACCAACGATCAGTTTTGGCTTCTAATGCTTCAACGACTTTACTCAATTTCATTCCAGCTTCCATGATTTGTTCGTTGCTAGCTGTTCCATCGGAAAGAATTGCTGTTAAATTGTCTTTCTCCTCTTCTAGCACTTCAATTTCTTTCTCCAAAGAATCATATTCCATCTTTTCTTTGAAGCTTAATTTCTTTTTTTCAACAGGTGCGGACGTCATTTGTGTGACTTTCACAGGTTCAATCACAACTTCTGCATCGCTCGCCTTTTTATCACGTTTCGAATCAAGCGCCGTTTGCTTTCTATATTCAGTGTAATTTCCAATAATATCTTTAATCGCTCCTTCTCCTTCAAAAACGAAGATATGATCCACCATTTTATCCATGAAGTAACGATCGTGAGAAACAACAATCAAACAACCTTGGAATGAACGCAAATAATCTTCTAAAACAGACATCACGAAAATATCCAAATCGTTTGTCGGCTCATCCAAAATCAAGAAATTCGGATTTTGCATTAAAACTGTCATTAGTTTCAAACGACGTTTTTCTCCTCCACTCAGTTTGTGAACGAAGTTGTAATGCATATCGCGACTAAACAAGAATTGTTCTAGAAATTGTGCTGCCGACATTTGACGTCCTTTTTCCAGCGGAATGAATTCAGCAATGTCACGAATTACATCAATGACTTTTTTGTCCTCATCCACTTTGATCAATTCTTGATTGAAATAACCAAAAACAACTGTGTCACCAGTGACAACTTTACCTCTATCAAGCGGTTCTTTTTCCAACAACATATTCAAAAAAGTGGACTTTCCTGTGCCATTGTTCCCAACAATTCCTAGTCGTTCTTGTCGCTTAAATGTATAGGTGAAATCATCAATGATTTTCTTCTCGCCAAATGACTTTCCAATTTTGTGCAATTCGAGAATTTTTGTTCCCAAACGTTCCATTTTTACTGGAATTTCAATCTCGTCTTCATTGATACGCTGACTTGCAACCTTTTTCACTTCATGAAACGATTCAATTCGTGCTTTCTGTTTCGTTCCTCGTGCTTTTGGTTGTCGACGCATCCATTCCAATTCTTTTTTGAACTGATTTTTTGCTTTGCCAATTGTTGATGCGAGCGCCTCTTCTCTTTCTGCCTTCTTCTCAAGAAAATAAGAGAAATTTCCTTTGTATTTGTAAATGGTTTTATCTTCCATTTCCAAAATTGTATCGCACACAACTTCCAAGAAATAACGATCGTGCGTTACCATTAAAATCGTCGATTTTGATTTGGACAAATATTCTTCCAACCACTCAATCATATCTAAATCCAAGTGATTGGTAGGCTCATCTAAAATCAAGAAATCTGGCTCCGAAACCAACACTTTCGCTAATGCCACACGTTTCTTTTGTCCACCAGACAGACTTTCAATCTTCTGAGTTGTATCATCCAATTTCAAAACAGACAATATTTGCTCCACTCTCACTTCAATGTCCCAAGCATTTAATTCCGACAATTGCTCAAACGAACTAGAAATAGCTTCTTCATCACCCGATTTCATTGCCAAATTATATGCTTTCACAGCTTGAAGTTCTGGCAAATCATGCATAAACACTTCTTCCAATATAGTGTGATTTCCATTCATCCCTTCACTTTGTTCCATGAAGGCCACACGAATATCATTTCTAAAAACGATTCTTCCAGAATCACACGTATCTAAACCTGTTAGACAACGAAGTAAAGTTGTTTTTCCTGTCCCGTTTTTCGCTACAATGGCTACTTTTTGACCTTGGTCAATTCCAAAGACTAAGTCTTCAAAAATCACTCGATCTCCAAAGGATTTGGTAATATTTTCTACTGAAAGGTAATTCATGTTTTAAATTGAGAATTTAGAATTGAGAATTGAGAATGTAATCTTAAGATGTTTGACGAATTGTTATTGATTGAAAATATTCTCACTTCTCACTTCTCAATTCTCAATTCTATTAACGTAAACGATCAACAGACTCCAACAACTTCTTGTCGCGCTTAATACCCGTATTTGCCAAGAATGCAAAAGGAAATCCACAAACAAAAACAAGGAATCCGAATCCCATTTCACGCGTATAAGTATCTGTTTGCAACAATTTATCGCCAAAAACACTCAGTAAAAAAAGCGAAGTCAGCATTACGAAGTAAATTCCAAAAACTGTTCGACCTAATTTGAATTGGCGTTTCAAGTTTTTATAAGACATTAAGGTAATGAAAGCCAAAAGAATCAAGGCAATCAATCCGATGTAAATAGGGAATTGTTTGTATGAAAGCAAAGCATTGCTCGATTTATCCAATTCTGTAATTCCAAAAGAACTAAAAGTAAAGCGCGATGTTTCATTCACAAAGCTGAAAAAACTCATTCCAAAAGTGGCAATGGCAACAAGAATGATTAAAATGGCTAAATAAACCGATTGAATTCGTTGAATCATGTTCTATTTTTTACCGCAAAGTTACGAATAACCTAGACCTTTCGCGACTTTTATCCCATCAAATATCGCTTGGCGCAACAAATTTTATAATCAACACATCAAGTGGACCAAATTTGAGTTTCAGTTTTTTTGATGCGTCAAATTCTTCTGTTGCTTTCAATTCTAATGTATTGTTTTCTAAATCGATCTTCGAATTTCTGTCCTTCTTATAATTTCCGCTATTCACATGTGTTTTCGTATGTTGAAACAAATAGTCAATTTCTGTGGCATTCTGAATCGCTTCATTTTGAACCTTCGAAAAGTCCAATTTTGCTTTAATCATTGTATTCAACGGATTAGAAATAATCATGATTACTTCATTTTTGTCATTTTTTCGAATCACATAGCGTAAACCGTAATTTTCTGTTTCCTTTTCATTCGGCAACCACCAAGGAATGTATGAATCAGCATCGGGAACAATGCCATTGCTATCCTTGTAATCTTGTTTCTGATACACGATTGCTTGTTCATCCAAGGATAAAAAACCAGTATTGGTCAAATAGCGCAATTCTTTTGCTAAAGGTGCCATGAACTGATTGTAAACACCAGATCTGTATTTTCGTTGGTAGCGATCTTCTTGTGTGGAATTCAAAAAAACACGCTTCAAGCTATCTTCTTCCTTGGTGTAAGTATCAATTCCGTAAAAAATAATACCGTTAACTCCGTGAATGATTGATGAGTACACTTGAAACCACATAAAATTTGCATTGTCAGCAGAAGTTGAATTATAGTGTTCATCCTTGAAATCTTGGCCGTTGTGCTCCCAGTATTTTTCAAAAGTAAAAGTGGCGTATACTTCTGGATAGATGCTTTTCAGTAAATCAATGTTTTTAAATTTCGACAAATAATGTTTGTTGCATTCTTCAGGAACATCGCAAAGCGGTCCATTGTTCTGAATATTCGAATAAGGTTGTTTTACCCAATCTTTGTCCATGGCATCTGTCCACCGAAAATAAGAATCTTCCAATGCGACATCAGGTTTATTCTTCAATTTCAAATAATCCCCAACATTGTAATCAATTGGTGAGTTTTGATAGGTTTTACCGTCGTATTCAACATCATCAGTACCAAAATGGAACGATGCGCCGTGATTGACATAGGAAATATACGTCTTTTGATTTCCCAATTTACGCTCATTGAACCAAGCAGTGGCTTCATCCACATTTTTTGGTGGAATTTCTCTAGAAACCATGTAACTCGCGCCATAATCTCCCACTTCAACGCCAGGATTGAACAAATGAGTATGATTCAATTCTCCTCCAAGGTGATACCCTTTGATGACGTCCTGAACGGATGGATCTCTAAAGACAGTTTTAAACATCAATTCATAATTCCCTCGAGCTTTGCAGTTCTGATACGGATCGTTGTAATCGTTTTTATTTTGTAAATAAAATGGTGGACCAGACAAATCATTGTTGTACACGTTGATGCCATTTCCATCGTGTGCAGCTGACAATGGAACAAACCAATCGGCAGTGAAAGGAATCACTTGTAAATGAAACTTCTTAGCCAATAACAAGTATGTTTTTAATCGGTATTCAGAAAAGCACCATGTTCCAGGCGCCATTGGCATGACCATGTTGAAACCATCTTGAGCAAATACATTCAAATGACTAGTAGGATTTCCATTGTATGACGAATCTGTAAACGTAACTCTGTCGTAACAATCATACGGAATATTCACGCGCTGTTGACGACCATCTGCTAACATTGTGGCAATCGATTCAGCCATTCCAATTGTAAAAGTTGATTGATTTGATTGACCGAAAGATTGAAAGCCAATCATGAGAAATAAAACAGTTCTTGTCATGCGAATAAATGGTTGTAAATGATTCAACTATTTAAAGATAGCGAATATTCAAGACATTCCGGTAAATCACTCAAACTTTGTAATTGCACGATTTTTATAGATTGGATTCCCTCCACCATTAAAAAAAGTGATTTTTACACGATCAATTCCTTTATTTTCAATTGTGTGATTTACTTCTAATCGAAATGGTTCAAAGTGAAACGGATCGTCAATGCGTGAACCAATGGTAAGAATAGTTTCATCAATCAATGTATCACCTCCATAATATTCCAATCTTACAAATGGGTTAATTTCGTTCGAATTTAGCCGTACTTGTCCCTCAATAAGAGCTTGAAATTGAATAACTGTAGAATCCAAATTCAGAATTGGACTTGATTCATCAAAACTGTAAATTATTTTGTCTGACTGGGATCGTTCCACCTCCCAACCATCTCCTTTCTGTATCAAAATTAGATCTGGATGCAGGTTATCGGGATTCAACTTCTCACGTATGACATCGTAATCAAGCATCCATCGAAAACGATCTTCCGTTTTCAAGAAAACGTTCCAAAATCGTTCTTTGTTCATTTCACAGCAATGAATTATACTCTTGTTATATTGCACTTGAAACACTTGATACAAAGCTATTCCAAGGACGAAGATGAGTGCAGCTAAACCATTGATGAATTTTCCTCCATATTTAAACATGTACAGAAATGGAAAAATAAACAATGGCATCAATTCTATCATCGCTCGCATGCCCAGTCCTCCGCCGTAGTCCCAGCACCACCAAGAAGAAATTGCATACAACCAAATCACAACACAGAGCGACCATCCAATTAAGAAGTACTTTTTGGCATGTTTAAAAAAGAAAAACAACGCAATGAACAAACTAAACAGTGCTGGAGCGTAAGTGAAAAACCCTTTGTGATAGCTAAAAAGAACATTGAAAATCTCTGGATGCAATGCATTCGAGAATCCTTCATCAGCGTAAGTGTATAATCCAAATTTTCCAAATTGATCATAGGTTATCAATACGTTCAAGCTAATAGGAAGTACAAACAGTACAATTGAAATGAAGAAAAGCATCCATTTCTTTAGAATCAACTCCTTTAATCTTAACCAAAAATGATTGAATGATTCGAATAAAAATGGAACGATGAGAAGGACCAAAAAATTGACCGGTCTTATCACAGTAATGATCCCAAGCAAGAAAAATGCTAAGAACAAATACTTCTTTTCGTTGTTTTGAACCCAACGATGAGCAACATTGAGAAAGCACGCTACCATTCCAAAAGAATATGCGTGTGACATAGTTGGAACGAAAGAAATGTAATAATTGAGATTTGTTCCAAAACTAACGAGAATGATTCCCAATAAAATAGTAGAACGTGAAAATTGGAGTCGCGTGAACAACTTAAACAAGGCGTAAACACCTACCAACCAATAAAAAATTGCTGCCAACTGAATCGAAAAGCGATATCCTAGCTGATAACCATCCGCATCCCAATCATTCCACTGATGCAATTTGTGCGCTACATAATAAAACGGACTTTGAAGCAATGCAGTTCCAATGTAAAATTTGTTTGACACCTTTTTTGTTTCAGGATCAATTTTAAGCATCGAAAACAAATTTTTTCCAGGATATTTCGATTGTATCTCATGCGTAAATTGATACTGATCTTCACCTCCGTAAACAATGTATTGTGGCAAATAGGCGTAATATGCTGTTCCATCAGATAAAATACAAACATCTTCTTTTGGTGAAGATGAAGTATAACCATATTTATGGTCAGCTTGACTAAAGAAAATAATCGCCATTAATGCCACTGAAACAATCGCAACTAACTTTGAATTTAGAAAGAGGAAAAGCCTATTTTTCAATGCGTGCAGATTGAATTAACAACGCGTCTAACAACACAAGTGCAGCCATAGCTTCCACAATTGGAACAGCTCGTGGGACAACACAAGGATCATGTCGACCTTTCCCTTCTGCGATTGCTTTATCACCTGATTTATCTATCGTTTCTTGCGGTTGCATAATTGTAGCAACAGGTTTGAAAGCGACACGGAATTGAATTGGCATTCCGTTTGAAATTCCACCTTGAATTCCGCCACTGTAATTCGTTTTTGTAGAACCATCTTCATTGAACAAATCGTTGTGCTCACTTCCGAACATTGCAATCGAATCAAATCCAGAACCGAACTCTACTCCTTTCACGGCATTGATAGAAAGCATTGCTTGACCTAAAACAGCATTTAAGCGATCAAAAACAGGTTCGCCTAGTCCGACAGGAACATTGTAGATGGAACACGAAATTGCTCCACCTACTGTGTCTCCATTCTTCTTCGTTTTTTTAATCAATTCTTCCATTTGCGCGGAAGCAATTTTATCGGGACAACGAACAATTGTTTCATCGACCTGTGCTTTTGTCCAATTCTGAGACTCATTCATGCGAATGCTCCCAACTTGATCAACATGAGCAACAATGCTAATTCCCGATTTGGCTAAGATTTGCTGAGCAATTGCACCAGCTACGACACGAGTTGCCGTTTCACGCGCACTTGATCTTCCTCCACCGCGATAATCCCTATGTCCGTATTTCTTTTCATAGGTAAAATCTGCATGTGATGGTCGAAATACATCTTTGATATGATCGTAATCTTTCGATTTTTGGTTTTCATTCGGAATGATGAACCCGATTGGAGCACCAGTTGTTTTTCCTTCAAAAATTCCAGATAAAAATTGAACGGTATCTGATTCTTTTCGTTGCGTTGTAATAGCAGATTGACCTGGTTTTCTGCGATCTAACTCGTGCTGAATTAACTCTAAATCCAATTCAACATTGCTAGGCACTCCATCCAAAACACCTCCAATCGCAACACCGTGTGATTCTCCGAAAGTTGATAACTGAAACAATTTACCAATCGATGATCCTGACATATCTTATTTTAAATTAATTATCCTCTTCTACGCTCCAACAATACAATCATCATTAAAGCTAACATCATGCGTTCTCCGTCCTCCACTGGAATCGTTGTTAAACTATCTAATTTGAACCTTCTTCCAAAGAATGACGCTTGTTTTGACAATCGAGCAACGATGTTTCCATTCATATCTTTCACAATGTACTTTGGGTTACACAAATAACCTGTAAACATTGCTACGATTGGAATTTCTCCCAGAACGGCATCTCCAACTTTTGCCCATGGATTCTCTTCGCTAACAGTATATTCTTCCACTTTTTCAGTATTGAAAATGGTATAGCTCGCTTTCCATAAGGATTTCATTCCTTTTCTTCCAACACTTCCCATGTAAGCTCCATTAGCATTTGTAAACGAATATGTGGCATTGAAATCAATCCATCTATCCGCTTTAATGCGATACAATTCGGTGCTTTTGGACTGATCTGTGAACAGAACAACATCCTCTTTGAATTTGAACATTTTCTGACGCACATAAGCAATCATGCCACCTTGTGCATCTTTTGCAATGAAGTCATTGGCCAATGTTCCAATTTTAAATTCAAAATCTAAAGGGAAATTCAACTGTTTGAAATCCGTTGTTTCAGCCTTAAAATTATCCAATAATTGATCGCTAGTAGTTTCCATAAGTATTAGTATTAATAATTTAGAATGTAAATATGCCAAATTATTGGCAATTAACTACGCAACGAAGGGGAATTAAGCGAATTTAAATTTCGCAGTATTGTGCATAAATATCAGAAAAACAAACTGTCTTTCCGTTCACTTGTTTGAAGATGTATTGACGGTTCAAATCTGACAATTTTGTGCATCCAGATGCTGAAAACAAGGCCAAGAAATCTTTCATCGTTTCGTTCTGATAATTGCGTACACGCTGCCATTTCTCTTCAACAACCAATCCTCTGACTTTCGATGGATTGTTTGTGGCAACTCCAACTGGACATGTGTTCTTGTGACATTCCAAGGCTTGAATACAACCCAATGACAACATCATTCCACGGGCGGAATTGCACACATCAGCACCGAGACAAAGCGCTTTAAAAATATCAAATCCTGTCACGATTTTACCGGAAGTAATGACTTTGATGTCTTTCTTCAATCCATGTTTTTCTAAGGTGTCAACCACAAAGACCAAAGCATTTTCCCAAGGCATTCCAACGTGATCTGAAAATACGATTGGCGCTGCTCCTGTTCCACCTTCCGCTCCATCCACTGTAATGAAATCCGGTTTTCTTCCCGTTTCGACCATTGCCTTGCAAATCTCTTCAAACTCTTGTTGATCTCCGACGCACAATTTGAATCCAACTGGTTTTCCACCAGCTAACTCACGCATGGTATCAATAAATTCTAATAATCCTTCAGGAGAATGAAACGCACGATGTCCAGGAGGAGAATCCACTTCAGTATGTGGTTTCACACCTCTGATTCGCGCAATTTCTTCGTTGTTCTTAGCCGCAGGTAAAATTCCTCCATGTCCAGGTTTTGCACCTTGTGACAATTTGAGTTCAATCATTTTCACCGTTGGAATGGATGCTGTAACCTTGAATTTTTCTGGATCAAAATTGCATTCATTGTCCATTCTACATCCAAAATATCCTGTTCCAACTTGATAAACAACATCTCCGCCCATTTGATGATATGGTGAAACACTTCCTTCGCCAGAATTGTGGTAAAATCCACCTGCTGCTGCACCTTTGTTCAAAGCCATGATGGCATTCTTACTCAAAGAACCAAAACTCATGGCTGAAATATTCAACAATGAAGCATCATACGGTTGTGTGCATTTTTCACCACCAATTCTCACTCTTGGTGCTTCAGATAAATGAGGTGAAGGATAAATGGAATGTTTTGCCCATTCAACGTTGTCTTTTTGCAATTCTAACTCCGTCCCAAAAGGATGATTAGAATTCTCCAACTTCGACCTAGAATAAATGTAACTACGTTGATTGCGATTCAATGGCTTACCATCCGTATCCGATTCTATGAAATACTGTCGAATTTCAGGACCAATTCCTTCCAACATGTAACGCATGTGTCCGATAACCGGAAAGTTCCTTAAAATCGTGTGTTTTTTCTGCGTAATATCGTAAATACCAACAATGACTAAAAACCCAAAAACTATGATGATCATTTGTTTAGGGTAAACCATCATTAACGCTCCAATAATAATCAAAGCAAAAACGGTACTAATAAATACTACTACAGGTTTCATTCAAATGCGGATTATCAATTGCGGATTAACAATTGCGGATTACGGATAACGAATTGCGAATTATTAATCCGAAATCAATTTTTATTTACAGATTGCCTCTTCCGTGGCTTTCAATATTTTTCTCACTTCTTCCATCGTTGGAGCTTCAGCATAGGTTCTTAAAACTGGTTCCGTTCCAGAAGGTCGAATCATCACCCAACGTTCGTCGTCAAAGAAATACTTGAATCCATCAATGGTTTGTAAATCTTTCACTTGGTATTCACCGAATGATTTATAATTACCTGATTTACAATTGTCAATAATACTTTGCTTCAAGCTTTCAGTTATATGTAAATCGCTGCGTTCAAACTTAAATGAACCAACGATGTCATACACTTCTGCAATCAAATCATCCAACGATTTTCCAGATTTAGCCATGAATTCCCAGATGATTAATCCCATCCAAATTCCATCTCTTTCTGGAATATGTCCTTTCGTTGCAATACCACCTGATTCTTCTCCTCCAACCAAAACATCTTCATCCACCATGATTTTGGCAATGTACTTGAAACCGATTTTCACGACTTCACTTGGAAGGTTGTAATGATCAGCCATTACTTTAACACGTGGAGTTGTGCTAAATGCTGTTGCTACTTTACCTGTCAACCCTTTGTATTTCGCCAAGTAATGCACCAACAACAATATGATGTGATGAGAATCAACAAATTCTCCGCGACTATTGTACAAACCAATTCTATCTGCGTCACCATCTGTCACCAAAGCACAATCAATGTTTCCATTTGACTTGATAAAAGCTTCTAATTCCTTACAGTTTTTAGCAATTGGTTCTGGAGCTTGACCGTAAAATGATGGGTTGTGCTCACAATGTAAAAAGTCTATTGATGGTAAAATACGTTTCATTGCATTTTGTCCCGCTCCATACATGGCATCATACGCCAATTTCAATCCTGATTTTTCAATCGCTTCGATGTCGAAGTTTGCACGAACATGATCCACATACATTGATTCCAAGTCCATTACCTCTACTAGCGTTGAATCCAAGCTAATTGACGCTAAATCATGCGTATTTGTATCGGCAATAATGTCTTCAATTTCTTGTACTTTCTCTGGATCCAATGGTCCGCCGTGGTGAGATTTCAACTTGAAACCGTTGTAAGATGGAGGATTGTGACTTGCTGTAATCACCACTCCGATTGAACAACCCAATTTGACAGCTGCCAATGAAATCATTGGAGTTGACACAAATCCGCGTGCCATTTTCACTTCAATTCCTTCAGAGATAAAGATTTTGACTGCGGTTTCCATGAATAGCTCTCCTGCAAAACGACAATCGTGACCAATCACAATGCTTGGTTTCGAGAAATTGTTCTTTACCCATTTTGCTGTCGCCAAAGAAACGCGAGCAACGTTATCAACAGTGTATTCTTCAGCGATAATCGCTCTCCAACCGTCGGTTCCAAATTTTATTTTTGTACTCAAAGAAATTAAATTAAAAGTGAAAAATGAAGAGTGAAACGTGTTTCAAAACAACGACCGATTCACTCTTCTTTATTATTTATTGAATTCTACTAATGTTTTTTCAATGATTGCCACACATTCCATCAATTGTTCTTCAGTCATCACCAATGGTGGTGCAAAACGAATGATGTTTCCGTGAGTTGGTTTAGCCAACAATCCATTGTCGCGCAATTTCATGCAAATATCCCAAGCTGTTGAACTATCTGGAGTATCGTTGATAATAATCGCGTTCAACAACCCTTTTCCTCTGACCAATGTCACCAAATCCGTTTTGGCAATGATTTTATTCATTTCAGCTCTGAACACTTCACCCAATCGTTGTGCATTTTCTGCCAAGCGCTCATCTCTTACTACTTCTAAAGCCGCAATCGCAACTTTCGCGGCAACTGGATTTCCACCGAAAGTAGAACCATGTTGTCCAGGCTTAATTACGTTCATGATTGGATTATTCGCCAATACAGCAGAAACTGGATAAACACCTCCAGAGATTGCTTTTCCAAGAATCAAGATATCTGGCTGAACATTTTCATGATTTACAGCCAACAACTCCCCTGTTCGTGCAATTCCTGTTTGAACTTCATCCGCAATGAACAAGGCATTTTTCGCAGCACACAATTCTTTTGCTTTCGCTAAATATCCAGCATCTGGAACATAAACACCTGCTTCACCTTGAATTGGCTCCACAAGGAAACCAGCAATGTTCGGTTGATTCAACGCGTCTTCTAACGCTTTAATATCGTTGTAAGGAATAGAGATAAAACCAGGAGTATATGGTCCAAAATTCTTTCTCGCATCTGGATCATTCGAAAATGAAACGATTGTTGTTGTTCTACCGTGGAAATTTCCATCACACACGATGATTTTTGCTTCATTTTCAGCAATACCTTTTACTTCATAAGCCCATTTGCGACACAATTTAATTGCTGTTTCAACCGCTTCAGCACCCGTATTCATTGGAAGCACCTTGTCGAAACCAAAATAATTCGTCACAAATTGCTCGTAAACTCCCAATACATCATTGTGAAACGCACGCGATGTCAAAGACAAAGTTTTCGCCTGCTCGATCATTGCGTTGATAATCTTCGGGTGAGAATGACCTTGATTGACTGCCGAATAAGCAGACAAAAAGTCGAAATATTTTTTTCCTTCAACATCCCAAACGTAAACACCTTCACCTTTTGAAAGTACTACTGGAAGTGGATGATAGTTGTGAGCTCCGTGCTCGTTTTCTAAATTAATTAACTCTTGTGAGGTCAATTTTTCCATTGTTGCATTCATACTAATTACTATTGAACTATTCATTCGCTCATCACGGAGAGCACGCATCCTTTCCTCGTTCAGGGAGAGAAATCATCCAAGGTTCACAAAAATAAGGGATTGAATGCTAAAAGTCAAGCAAGGCTTGAATTAATTCAATGCTTGTTTTCAACTTTTTAAACCCTCACAGTTTTCCACAAACCTTTTCTAAAATAATACATGGCAATGAGCGCATGAAGTGAGTGACAAAACGCAATGGTAATAAAGATTCCCATCACTCCTAAATCTGCTGTAATCGCTAAGAAATAAGCCAAGGGAATTTCCAAAATCATGAATACGAAAACATTGATAAACATGGGCGTTTTTGTATCACCTGCTCCGTTGAATGCTTGAATCATCACCATACCAACTGCAAAAAACACATATCCCAACACAATGACTCTCAAACCACTAGAAGCTATTTCAGCGACGATTGAATTATCTGTAAACGCACTGACGATTTGATCCCCAAAAATTAAGTACACTGCTGTGATACATCCTAAAAACAGTACATTGTATCGGACTGTCAACAAAACAGACAATGTGGCGCGCTTTAACTTCTCTGCCCCCATGTATTGACCAACCAATGTCGCTGCCGCTGCAGAAAATCCCCACGCAGGCATCAAACTAAACATCAAAATCCTCATGGCAATGGTCGTTCCAGCCACTGCATCATCACCAAATTCTGCTGTGATTCGCATTAGGACAATCCAAGCAACAGAATCGATTAAGAACTGTCCCATTCCGGAGATAGAAATGCTAGCAATGTTCTTCATGGTTTTCCATTTCAATCGAATGTTTTCTCTCAAAATCACCAATTTATGTTTCCCATTGAACAAATGATACAATTGATATAGCACACCAATGCTTCTTCCGATGGTTGTTGCCCAAGCCGCTCCAGCCAATCCAAATCCTTCAAAACTACCGATACCAAAAATGAGAATTGGATCCAACAAAATATTCAAGCCATTGGAAACAATCAATGTCCGCATTGCGAGATACGCTTGACCAGCACCTCGAAACGCACCATTGATCAAGAACAAGAGCATGATGACCGTGTTTCCTCCAAAAATAATCCGTGTATAAACCGTTCCGATTTTCACAACAGCCTCGCTCGCTCCCATTAATTTCAGAATGTCTTCGGCAAAAATAAACCCAAGAACTCCCATGATTACAGAAATCACTGTTCCAAAAAAGAGCAATTGAAATGCAGCGCTTCCTGCTGCTTTGAATTTTTGTTCACCAAATCGTCGCGCAATTAACGCTGTTGCTGCCATGCTAATTCCAACTCCAATGGCATAAATGATGATGATGACAGACTCTGTCAATCCAACAGTTGCGATCGCTTCTTTGCCAATTCTTCCAACAAACAGAATATCAACAACGGCAAACAATGATTCCATCACCATTTCTAAAATCATTGGCACAGAAAGAAGGAAGATCCCCGTTTTAATGGACACTTTCGTTAAATCTTGTTCTTTTCCCTTAATAGCTTCTTTGAAAAGTTCCCAGCGCGACATATCGATTGATTATAATGGCGTAAAATTAGTGAAATGATCGTTCTGAAGAGATTGAAATTTCATTTTAAACAAGGAAAAATGAATGGAACAAAGGCAATCTCCATTGTCATTAACAACATCTAGCAATCAACGCTTAGTCAACAACCATTTCACAGCATCTTGTTCGTTTGAAAACAGCTTTAGCGGGACTTTCGGTTTAAAAAAGACATTGTAGCTGTTGACCATAATACTCAACAGATTTGAGTTGGAAATCATAGCCGCGCGAGTAGCAAATTTGGGGAAATTTTGTTCGATATACGCTTGTTCCGCTTTACCAATGATACCAGTAATGTATCGATTGTCACACATGTATGGTCGCGGCACACCATCTGTCATTTCAATAAAGACTTCCAGCAATTCTCCTAAAATTTCAAAGTTATATTCTTTGAATGTTGCCACATCAGGACGAAACACCAAGATTGAGTCTTTCCTTAACTCAACAACTCCGTGTTTTGTTGTCCTAACTTCTATGAATTCTTGCTCCGTTTCCATGTGTAGAAAACAAAGATATAGTTATTGAATGAAAAATTAACTATTTATGTGCCATTTGCGCTAAACGATTCTTTCTTGTTTTTTTGTAAGGATATATAGTAGCACTAAGCAGTGCTAAATGGAACAGATTGTAAATAACGCATTGATTTTACTAATTGATCAGAGTAGCTAGTCAAATAAAAAGTGGAATTTATAGATTGGTAATTTGTAATTTTATAGCACGAGAGTACTAAATTAACGCAAAGAAATGCATATAACTCTGAAACCTATGAGCATTCATAAATTCTTAATTTTTCTAGCTTTTGTGGCAGTCAACTTTTTAGGCTATTGTGATACGCTTGACTACTATCATGTTTATTTGAACGATTCATTGATTGGACAATATAACTCATTATCAAAACAACCATCGATTACGCTAATGGAATCTGAATTAAATGATGCGGATGTAATAACGGTGAGATACGGTACAGATCATCCGTGCTTCGAATGTGTCTATGTTTTAACGGCTTTTGCGGAAATTAAAGCACAATTACCCTCTGCGACGACAAATGAACAATTCGGGAAATTATCCATTCCAATGAAAGACCTGATTTACTTCAATAAATTACTTGGAGTTGATTCATTTCATTTCTTGTACTCTATCAAAACAAATGGCCAATTTGAAAACAAAGCAACCCATTTGTTTACATTGAAAATTAGATAAAAACTATACAAATCAATTAAACCAAGCTGAACATGTCAAATGAAAAATTCTCTGTAGCAAAAAGAATTCGAAGTTTTGGATTCGCTTTTGAAGGCATTAAAACCCTATTCAAAGAAGAACACAATTCATGGATTCATCTTACCGCCACAATTGCCGTGATTGTTTTCGGATTTGTAGTTGACATAACATTGAGTGACTGGATACTACTAGCTATCGCAATTGGATTTGTATTCTCAATGGAAATCATGAATTCTGCTATTGAAAACATTGCTGATTTCATTTCACCTGAAAAAAATGAAGCAATAAAAAAGATAAAGGATTTAGCAGCGGCTGGCGTTTTAGTAAGCGCAATAACCTCAATTGTAATTGGCTGCATCATTTTTATTCCTAAGATAATTGAAAAGCTCTAAAAATGTTGTGAAAAGGAATTCTAATTAAAACGAGTACACGATATAGTGTTTTTAAATCATTATTGCCCCGTTAAGGATTGTACTTTTTTTCATTGCAAAAAAAAGTACCAAAAAATGCTAGTCAAAATTTAAGTCGTTCAGCGAAAATGCTAAAATGTGCCAATTTAACAAAAGTAGTGACTTCTCCCTGAAAAAGGTCGAAATCAGACGATAAACGCCTTTTGAAATCGGCAAAACATTTTATCATTTTCTTTATCCTCACTTCCGTAAATTTTGACGGATTTTTGTATACAATATCAATTTTGGGAAGATAAAAATATATTGTCCGCTTATCGATATTAATCACATAATTCATTCTTTGTAAATGTTTCCAACTTTACAAGTTATATTTCTCGGACAGTATTGATTCGGTATCATTATTCAGAATCTGTTCAGTGGTTTACATTTGACACGTGGAGGAATATACTTGAAACAAAAAAAGCAAGCAGAAGCAATTCATTCATTGAAACAAGCCGCACTTTTGGGAAGCAAACAAGCTTCGAACCTATTGGAGAAATTATCAAAATAGAAAACTCTCTTCTCTTCCCTCTTAGCACCTACTTTTGATTCTTCAGCAAGCATAGCCCAAGTTTGTATAAAAATCATTGTTGCGACAAAATAAACCACTCCAACACCAACATGACTGATTCGGCTTCCAACAAACAGTTGGAATCATTCGACATTCACCGCAAAACCTGCTGCGAACACAATTTTAAGTGCAACATACACCACAAAAACACCGACATGCGCTACGCAATGACCAACATCGTCCTAAAAATCAACAACATAGCACAATCTATACTTCTCAAACGACCTACTTCCCTCTGCATGATCGACCGATTACTCAACCAATCATTCCATTCACGAATTTCAAATCGTTTTGGCACAGCCTTGGCATACTGAATTTTCAACAAAGCAATGGGAATGAACTCATTGCGTAAAACAAAAGAATATGAACAAGTACATTCAAAAAAAATTGGCGATGTACAATGTAGTTCGCCAATTAATGGAACAAAACGAACCAACATGGAATTCAATTCCCGCTGTTGAGGGCGTATTCAGCAATTTCAATGCGAAACTTTCTGAATTAAATGAATTAGCCATCAAGCAAAGTAGTAAACTAGCTGGATTTGCCAAATCAAAATCTAAGTTGAAAGCCATAACGATTGATCAAACACTCGTTATTTCAGGAGCACTCACAGTTTATGCAGATACAATAAACGATGAGATATTGATGGAGAAAGCGAATTTAAAAGCAAGTGTCATTCGACGTTTTGGCAAGGAACAGTTATTAACAACGGTAGAAGAAATCATCCAACTAGCAAGCGAATTAGCCACTGAATTGGAGCCATTCGGGATTTCTTCCGCACACATTGATGCTTTGAACACGAACTTCGAAAACCTGAAAGGTCAAGTATATGCTGTCCGCATGGAAATCATCAAGCGCAAGCAATTAACGCAAGCAGTTACCAACATCAGTAAAGAAACAGATCGAATACTGACAACTGGATTGGATAAATTGATGCGTGTGTTGAAAACGGTGGACGAAAAATTCTATGAGAAATACAAAAGCGCCCGCATGATTGTTGATTATGGCACGAAACACAAGTTGCCCCCAAATGATCTCAGCTAACCAAATGGCTTCCTAGGTGCTTAGTCACTAAAGTCTCACCCAAAAACGGTGAGACTTTTTTTGTGCCATTTTAAACACTAGAACGAAAAATACGTGTTTACCCTTAGCTATATTTCAGAATGAAAATGACTATGTTTGAAAAAGTAAGATGAATCATTGACAAGAAAAGACAAGTGTAAGTAAATATCAATTCTTACAATTGGATAGATGATTGATTTTGAGTAGAATTAAGGGGGAATAATATAATGGGGATATGTGTAACGGTGTACATATCGACTTGTTGGCGCCAATGCTTAAAGACAAGGATAGTGAATAAAATGAACGATAGAGATAAAATACGAACCGCACTTTCCGGCACATTTGCTTGTCTCAACACACACACGACAGCGTTGCAAGAAAAAGAGCCTGAATTGTGCCAACGCTTAAATAATAACTATGGAAACAATTAATTTAGTAGGAAGCATCTGTTCAATTCTAGGACTGTTAATAACAATTTTTCTGACGACACAGGTGGTTTCAATAAAAAACAAATTGACGGATAACTCTACGAACAAAGTCAAGCAAGAAAAAAACAAAGTTAAAAATGGCGACATTGCAGGACGTGATGTTAATAAATAGTTTTAATGGCGGACGAAGAAAACAAAAATGAAGTAACCCAAACAAACAATACGGTTGACAATGGAGACATTGCAGGTCGTGATGTAATTAAACCAACTACAATAAACATTGGAAGGGTTTCCTTTGGTGGTAAATCACAATTGGAAGTGCTTTACGAAAAATTGGAACAAGAAAAGGAAAACTCCCCTGTATTTTCTGAAATGGTTGAAGAATTGATGCATTTTAAATCGTATGCCACAAACACTGAAATTATAGGTCTTGAAAAGAAATTAGAAAATGGGAATAGACTTCGATATTTAAATTTTGCTGAACGAGCAAAAGAAAAATTCACTAAAAAGCTTTTGAAAAATGAACATTCAGAAACCGCTCAACATATTTATGCGTTTCTTTTGGCAAAGATCTATTCCCGATTTGAGACTCATATTTATTCAAGATTAAACGAAGGACATCCCGAAGAATATATCAATCAACTCGTTGATGAGTTTATTGTTAAACCTCTTGAAGATTTGTTAGGCAACAATTTATTACACATCTATGAAGATGAAATCAATGGAATGATTTATTTCCTAATGGGCAATTGTCATATAAAATGGAATTAATATGCTAATCTATAGCCAAGCTTACGACTTATATCACACTATGTTTAGAATTCTTCAAATAATGGAAAAATCTAAACAAGATTTAGAAGTTGATAAACTTAGAATATTGGATTTTTATTTAGCTTTTCCCGCTGAACTCCTTGAAATAAGAAGTTTTGTCGGATTCAAGAAATATGAAAAATTTCTGAAAGCTGAATCCAACACTTATGAAAGAGTAATTGACAGAAAAAGGCTTTTTTTTAAAATGGAGCATATTCAGATTTCCGCAATGAAAGCTTTAATTTCTTATGATTTATTTGATGCAAACGAATTTAAAAATGGGAAATTAAAAAGAACCGATAAACAACTCTCTGAAAGTTTATCAACAAGAATTCAAATAGCCAATTACGAAAATCAAAATTTGATTACCCTAATTACAGGTCCTTTAGCATCAATGAATCTCTATGGTCATCTAGGACTTAAAGAGAGAACCAATCTAATTGAATTTAAGTATGACACAGTATAACCCATTTTTAAAGTTAAATCGACTTACCATTTTTACAAAGAATGGCAAAACTGCTTATGACCAAAAGTTTCATGAAGGTGTTAATATTATTCGGGGACATAATAGTGCAGGAAAGTCAACAATTGGAAATTTCATATTCTATGTTTTAGGCGGTGACTTTAAAAAATGGACAACGGCCGCTGTTTATTGCAGTGATGTTTATGCAGAAGTATTTATAAATTCAGAGCCGATAACAATCAAAAGAACTGTTAGTGATTCAGGAAACCAGCCAATGTCAATTTTTTGGGGAACTTATGAAGAAGCTCTTAAATCAGCAAGTGAAGGATGGCAACTTTTCCCTTATCGTAGAAATGAATCGAGCAGTAAAAAAAGCTTTTCTAATGCTTTGTTTCTTGCATTGGGATTTCCTGAATTAAGGGGTGATGTTGACAGCAATATAACAATGCATCAGATTTTAAGGATGCTTTACGTTGACCAAAAAAGTTTAACACTTGATTTATTAATGACCGAAAATTTCGATTCATCAATCACAAGAAAAACTATTGCTGATTTACTTTTTGGTGTTTATGATGATTCTTTATATAGTGATAAACTTTCACTTAGGGAATCAGAAAAAGACTTTGACATTAAGAAAAAGCAATTTGAAGGAATCGAACAGATTTTTAAGGCAAGTGATAATGAAACAAATGTAGGAACCATAAATGCTTTAATTGAAGAAAACAACACACAGATTAAAAGCATTGATGAGTATCTCGATAAATTAACTAAAGAACAAGATGAAACAAGTAAAAAATCTGATGAAGAAGAATTAAAGGTTGTTACAATAAAAACCAACCTATTAGCATCTAGGAACAGTTTGTCACTTTTGCAATCAGAAATAAACAAATTTGAATTTGAGCTTTTAGATTCACAAGATTTTATAAGAAGCTTAGAAAAAAGAGCATTGGCATTATCGGACTCATTACTTACAAGGGAAACTTTCGTAGACATTAAAATGCATCATTGTCCGAATTGTCTAATTCCATTAGTTCCGGCTGAAGATGAAAATCATTGTGAACTATGCAAACAGCAACTAACAGAAGATAAAGGCTCCTCTCAAATAAAAAGAATGCAACAAGAAATTGATAATCAAATTAGGGAATCTAAAAAATTATACCTTGAAAATGAGCATAAACTTTTAGGTCTAAAGTCAAGTTATCCAACGCTTGAACAAAAGGTAAGAGCATATCAAAGAGAACTTGACGAAGCTTTATCAAGTGTTAAAACTGTCAGAAATCAAGAGTTTGACGAATTGCTTATTAAGAAAGGTGAGCTTAGGTCAAAAAATGATTATTTAATTAAACAACTTCGTGCATTAGAACAAATTGATGTTTTAAGAAAAGAACTTGCAGGACTTAAAATCAAAATAAATTCATTAAAAGCAAACATTTATTCAAAAGAAGCAGAGCAACGAAATCGCTTGCAAAACGCATTTCAAGTAATTCAGTCTTTAACATTACGTTTGTTGCATAGTGACTTAGGAAGACAAACTGAATTTAGTACTGGTAAAAAAGTTGAATTAGACTTTGAGAAAAACACTTTTTCATTAGACGGTGAAAACAACTTTTCGGAAAGCTCAAATGTTTATTTAAAAAATAGCGTTCGCTTTGCAATATTTTTCGCCTCATTACAAAAGGACTTTTTTAGACTTCCTAGGTTCATACTTTGCGACAATATAGAAGATAAAGGAATGCAACCAGATAGAAGCCAAAGTTTTCAAAATGAAATTGTGAAATTATCATCTGAATCAGAAGTGAAACATCAAATTATAATCACTACTTCAATGATTTCACCTGACCTTAACAATAGTGAATTATGTGTGGGTGACTTTTACTCCGAAACAAATAAAACCCTAAAGATTGAATAAATGAAATCACTCCTTCGCAGTCAGTACTCCTGCGAAATATCAAGTCATAAAAGCTTGAAGAGATCATTAGTCGTTCTAAAATCAATAAATCTAAATACAATTTCTTTTAAATAATGTCGGTAAAGATGAGCGCAGCAGTACAACTGACTGCAAAGCTAGTTCGTTATTGTTCAATTGAATGATAGATTGTGTCATTTGAAAAGTAGTCAAAATTAAATTGTGTTTTTATGATACACCAAATATGGTCAACTATGCGTGATAAAATGTATTTTAGTGGTGTATCTAAACTAGTTAGCGGTCATTGTAAGAGGACCCAAAAAACGATAGAAGAGCTTAATGAATTAATAAACATATTTGACAAATTAACAAAACAATGATATTTATAACTCAACTTATTTACCTTATAAAAGGACAAGAACAAGTTTTTGACGAATTTGAAAGTATTGCTATTCCGGCTATTTTAAAATACAATGGACGACTTTTATTTCGATTAAGACCGGCAGAAAATAATTTTATTGAATGTCATATTGACCAACCATATGAAATTCATCTTGTAGAATTTGAAACTCAACAAGATTTTGACAACTTCAAACAAGACGATGAACGAAAGAAGTTTTTGCATTTAAAAGAGCAATCAATAAAAGCGTCAATTTTAATTCAAGGAACTAAACTTTGACAAATAAAAAACAACGAATCGCAATCACGCAGTAAGCAATATGGCGCACGAACGTGCTCAAGAGAAAGCGCCACTTTTCATACAGCAGAACCGTTAACTTATTAATCAAATGGGCGTAGGAAGAAGAGAGTTTATGAAATTAATGTCTGTCGCAATGGCTGGACTAGCTATTTCTCCCAAAACGGCCGTTGCAATAAATGACGATTACTACATCAATAGGAAATTGGGTATTATCTTCGAAAAACCAAAGGGATGGGGATACGTTGCCTTGGCAGACTTTAGCGATTTAAAAGAAAAGCAGTTAATTAGCAATATTCCGAAAGAAGAACATGAGGAATTTTGGGAAACAATTGGTGGACCTGCCTGCATGATTACAAAGTATTTCGAAAACACGCCTGATAACTATAGAGTTTTTTCTCCAACTATTCAATTTTTTGTCAATCATAAGTCTGAGTTTAATGACCTGGAATATGAAACCTTTGAAGAATTCATAAATCTTTCAAGCGATGGTATGAAAAACATTCTCAAAGACTTTAAAATCATACATCAAAAACAACCATACTCAATCGATGGCTGCTTATTTTATGAATATTTCGGGAGTTATACCTTTGAACATGTGGAATTGTCAGAACCCTTAAAGGTTAATTTAAATGTTGTAATAATTGAACATAACAACTATTATTATTACATCAATCTGCATGACTGTCCAGACCAAAATCAGATTGCAACGAAAGAATTTAGACTTTTTAAAAAGTCGCTACGAATGATCTAATGAGCAAAACTTCCACTCTACCCTTTTCGAATACTGTACTTGGAATTAATTATTATGTTTGAGGAAGAAAGATGAATCGTTGACAAGAAAAGACAAGTGTAAGTAATTATCAATGCTTACAATTGGATAGATGATTGATTTTGAATAGATTTAAGGAAAATAATATAGAGGGGATATGTGTAACGGTATACATATTGACTTGTTATAGGTAACTGAAGAACTGAATAAACCATGGTTGAAACATATAAGATAAACGGATGGGAAGATGATGAATCAGGAATGCTATTATTTGAAAATGACGAGTGGATTCTTGTAAAACATATTCCAGTTGATTATCAAACTGATGGATTCAAAATTTACCATAAAAAATGGGTGGAAAATAGAAATTCAGGAGAAGTAGAAGCTCAAATTGAACGCGTTTTAAAATTGAAAGGCATTAGGTCTAACAAACCTGATATTAATCTTGGAAATGCGCAAGAAATATTGAGTCAACTAGAATCAAAATATGGATTCTTCGAATTTCAAGATGGTGATGGAGAAGAATTATTTTATGGTAAATTAATTGAAATAAATGGTGACGAATTCACTATAAACATGATAGGATCAAAAGGTGAAATTATTGAGGATTATGATTATGAATTCTCATTTGATGAAATACGTTCAATCACTTTTGAAACTGACTATTTCGAATCCATCCGTTTACTTATGAATGACAACATGAAATAAACACCTATAACATGCGGTAAAAAAAATGGCGCACGATTACACTCGAGAGAAAGCGTCACTTTTCCTACGGCAGAACCGTTATATATAAATTGAAAGGGTTGTTGATTTTGAATAGTTTTAAGAAAAAATAATATAGTGCGGATAAACCATATTGGTTTGTTCGTGTGTTAGCAATAATAGACCATAATATGGACAACCAAATTATTTCTTTTAAGCCAATTGAAGATCTAGTTCAAAATGAAATTACTGATGTAAAAAATATTCTTGATGAATATTACCTTAACTATGATGTATTGTATCATTACTTGACTAAAAAAAGCAATACTCATATTTGCATTTATAGAATTGATAACCTATTAGTTGGATTTTATATGATAGGAATAAAAATTTACAAAAAGCAACCTATAGTACATTTAGGGCAATTATGTGTAGCTAGAAACTTCGAATCAAAAAAAATCGGAATAAAATTACTATCCTTTATCAAATCTATTGGTTTCCATGAAGATTCAATTTTTTATGCAACAACCTCAAGTTTCAGCGCTTTCAAAGCCGCAAACTTCGTTTATAACAATGTTTATCCAGACCTCAACGGAAAAACACGGCAAGAAGCCATTGATAAATTGGAGGTAATAAAAAAAATGAATTGTTGGGATTCTGATGCATCTTCTCCTCACATTTTCAGGAAAATTGCAAAAATATCACGATACAAAGATTGTCAAACAAAAACCAAATATTTACAACATAATCTCTTTGACAAATACATTTTAAATGAGTCAGAGGGAGACAGAATAGTACTAATAATTAATCCATAAATATGTTCGGAACAATAATAGGGGTCGCAACAGTTATCTCTTCTTACGCATTGAAATTAATAGGATTTCCATCTCAAATTAGAAAGATGAAGAGGAATAAAAACGTAGATGGGTTATCTCCTTGGCTTATCATTTTTTCTATGACATCCTATATCTTGTGGACCTTACATGGAGTTGTGAAAAATGACTGGGTACTTATACTAGGACAAAGTATTGGTGTAGTAATGACTTCCGTCATTATTTATTACTATTTCCAAATAAAGAAGTCAAATGATAATTAAAAAATTCAATTTTTTATGGACTTAAAAAATTATGAAATCAGACCCTATAACGCACAAACTGATTTCGATTCACTATTTAAAATTTGGATGGAGAATCACTTAGATTTTATTTCTTCACAAAGCGATGAACAAAGCTACCGCGAAATGTTATTCGATTCTTTTAAATATATTGATGGTAGCTTTCAAATTTTTGTTGCTGTCTTTCAAAATGAGATAGTTGGTTATCAAGCAGCTTTACCAATGCGTAATAATCCAGCAACTTGGAAGGAACATGCGTTATCGTCAACTTATGTTGCCAAAGCCCATCAGGGGAGCGGGATTGGATATGAATTACTCAAAATGATGTTTGAGCATCTACCAAACTCTAATATTAAATTATTTTTTGGGCAAGCAAAGGCAAGTAATGTTGCAATTATTAAAATTGGAGAAAAATTAGGTTTCAAAAAAATTGGAGATATTCCTTCGAGTAATAAAATACCTGTTTCCGATCCACTTGTAATTCACGTTTATAATGTACCGGAAAGTGAAAATATTGCTAACACCAACTAAAAGCCACGGGCTGAACAACCACAACCGAGAAGCCCGCGTCTCCTAGTTGAGGACCATTAGTGTACGAATTAAAGAACTAATGAAACAAAAAATAATACTTAACCAAGATTACACACTAGCTCAACTTAAAAAAGAGATTGAGAATGGTGGGAGATTTGTTGTTTTTCAATATTGCATTTCGATCCTTTTTGCTGTCACATTACAAAGACTTTCATCACCTATTTTTATTACTAAAGAAGAAGATGACAAAAAATTAATAAATAAGTATAATTGGATATCGAGAATATTTGGATGGTGGGGCATTCCATGGGGGCCGATTTATACAACAAAAAGTCTAGCAATAAATAACAAAGGTGGGATAGATGTTACGGAAGACATCATGTTAAACTTAAATGAAGAAAGTTTAAAAAGCAGAGAAGTTGACATGATAATGCTTTCGGAAATTTTTGAAAAACCAGGAAAGTGGGATTTAAAAGCATTCAACAAATCAATAGCAGCGGATTTTGAATCAAATATTAATTATAAAGAAATTGTTGTTGGATTATTTATCAATACTGAGGAGGGAGTTGAACCTCATTATGTAATTGGATTAAAGACAAACAAAACATTTGATATAGCTGTTCAAGAAATTGAAGAATCTTTATTTAAACAATTTAGAAAGCATACCTACTTTGAGTTTACAGATTTAACTAAAACTGATGATTTCAATAGCTTATTGCTTAAGCAAGGACTAAGAATTAAATAACCTACTCGACAAGCACCTTCATTCCACCACACATTTTCCGAATAAAAACAAATGAAACCAACCAAAATAAATAGTACCTTAGAATCACAATTAAAATAACCTTTTATAGTAGCAGAATAGCTACTTAACCATTTCAAACAAAATCAAACAATATGCAAAAATCAACCATCCTTTTATTCGCTCTTATAACTATCATTCTTGGAGCATGCAGTGGCTCTAGCACTTATCGTGGTAAATGGAAAGCAACAAACGAAACAGGTACTCATTCAATTATCGTGTTTAGCGAAAATGACCTTTCATTTACAGAAAATGGACAAACAGAAAAATTTGGATACTCCCAAAACTCAGTAAACATTACCAATTCAGTTGAAACATATGGCATTCAATTAAAAGATGGCAGAGCTTTTCAAATTCACTTTCCTATTAGTGATGATGAATCAAAAGGCGCAATTTTAGATGCGAAAGGTCGTCCAGTTTACATTATTAGCAGAACTGATTACATTGGCTATGAAGATGTGTATGGCTTATAGTACTTATGTTTATATTGATTCATGGTATCTACATTAAAGGAAATTAGCGCAACTCATAACTTTCATTACAAAGAAAAAAATGAAAAATACGACTTGTCATTTGACATTCGTAATCTTCCGATGAAAACAGTTACGCTCAGCAAAGTTGGCGAATGTTTTTCCATAAGTATAAGTTGTATATTCTTGTTCGGAACGTCACAAGTTCCTTCTTTTTCCTCAGGAAACACACCCGATCAATACAGATGCCATTTTTATTGTGAATTTATTGCTGACGTAAATTCGTTCGATTTTTCTATTGAAGAAAGTGGATTTTTAAGGAAGATCTTTCAAAAAACCAAGTATAAGATATCCTGTAAGGATAAGCTAACTTGTAAATTTCTAGGAGAAAATAACAGTCTTGAAGCGCTCTATTCACGGTGCAATGAGTCAGCAGAGTTCAGTCCGTCAATAAGATGCTATAAAAAAGACGAGAAAACTATTCTTACCATTAATTTTCAAACATTTGATTCGAATGTTGATTTATTGAAAGAATCCATCGATTTTAGCTACCAACTAATGGAGTTTTACACACTAAAAACAAACGATTGATACACAAAGTTCAGATACAGCAATGGATTTTTCTTATTCTTGGTTCTATTTTTCTGTTAGATGTTAGAATACTTGAAACTGGTGAGTTCGCACTAAAATAACTTCACCCTAAAACTCACACTTTGCTTTCACAATCATTGTTTTGCGAGAAATTGGGTGCACAAATTTTAAAAATTCTGCATGCAGATACAATCGATCACTTTTGGTGCCGTATAAGTCATCTCCAACGATTGGCGTGTTCAAGCCCATTTGATGTGCTGCGTGCACGCGCAATTGATGCGTACGTCCCGTGATGGGATAGAAATACACTTTCGTTCTTCCCTCCTTTCGTTCCAATGTTTTCCAACGTGTTTTTGCTGGCTTGCCGTAATCGTAGCACACCAATTGTTGTGGACGGTTGTCTAAATCAACCCGCAGAGGCAAATCAATTTCCCCTTTTGATTCGCTGAGTTCTCCATCCAACAATGCGACATAGCGCTTGCTAACCTTGCGATTGATGAATTGTTCTTGTAGCAATTGATGTACTTCTTTCGTTTTTGCGGCGAGTAAAATACCAGAAGTCGACATGTCGATGCGATGCACCAACAACGGACCAGTAGCATTTGGGTATTGCTCTTGCAAACGAGTCAACACGGAATCTTCAATGGTTTTCCCTGGCACAGATAAGAAATCAGCCGGTTTGTTCACCACCACGATCCATTCGTCTTCATAAATGGTTTTCAATACTTTCCCAAGTGCTGGATTGGCCTTCATGGGATTTTCGTCGACTTCCAATCCTTGCAGCATGTGTCCCAAAATTGGTTCACACTTTGATTTGCACGAAGGATAAAACTGTCCGTGCTTACGAATCTCAGAATTGGGCGCTTTTCCCCACCAGAATTCGGCCATTGCAATTGGTTTCAAGCCATTCGTGTAAGCGTAATTCAACAATTTTGGAGCTGCGCACTCACCTGCTCCAGATGGTGGCGTTTTCGGTTCATAGTTTTCAAAGATTTCCAACAATGACTTCTCTTCTTGTCGCGCATTTAGAAATGCATAACTCTCAAACAATTGTTGTTGCAATTGATTGGAACGTTCTTTTCGTTCTTTCTTCAAAGCATCCAATTCTTGTTGAAAAAAATCCAGTTTCAAGGAAGAATTAAACACACGAAATTTCCAGTAGCGAATAAGATCATTCAAATAATAACTATCCGCAATGCTTTCGTCGCTTAATTCTTTGAGCAATGTCGCATATTCTTCTGGAGAAAGTAGCGCTTTCATTTCTTCACGTTTCAGTGAACGCTGACTCTTGTTCTTTTTCACCAATTGTTTGGCGTCCAAGATTTGCTGCTTACTTTCTTCTGAATCGTTTTTATATTGCGCTATCGCCAACTGATAGTCGGGATTGGATTCTATGGCTTCCACTCGATTGTTCACCGAAGTGTTGATCTCTTCTCCTTTTCGGTAGAAACCATCTTCTTGCAACATGTCAAACAGCGGAGGAACGAAAAAAGGATGATCGTTGGAATTGGCCAACTTCCCAGAAAATGCCGCTAAATAGCCCAATTCACCTTGTTTGTTTTGCACGACAAGAACGCCAAACATCTTACCAATGGCATGACTTTCATCCGTTGCATCAATACCAAAATTGTGACTAAAATCTGTTTGATTGTTTAAATAGTCTTGCAATTCAGCACTAGCAATCTTGCTCAATTCATGCGCTTCATAATAAAACGGAAATGTGAATTTCTCTGGAATAGGAATTCCTGCAATAGAAGATTTGAATGGATGAAAGCAATTGGGAGTCATTGGTGCAAAAATACGAAGCAAAGTTTGATTGTTATCTTGTCATGAACAAAAAATGCACTTATTCTTAGAGAACAATTAAATTCTTTCCAAAATTGACATCGCTTTCATAATCCGTGTTGATTTAGAGAAGTGAGGAAAAGAAATTTCCATTTGAATTTTTGATTCAGAAAAGGCGTTTATCGTCTGAATTCCGACCTTTTCGGGAGGAATTCACTACTTTTTTAGAATCATTTCAAATGGAAATTTCTCCGAACGGCTTAAATCAATACTAGATTTTTTGGTTCTTTTTGATCAATGCAAAAAGAACTTACCTAAATTTAACTATAAATCACTATCTTCAAATCATGGAGATCATGGATACTCATAAAATAGAACTACGCTGCTACACCACTTACATGGGAGAAGATGGAATTGCTCGTTCTATTGTGAAACCAAATGCCGAAATTGAATTAGACGATGCCATTGCCAACTCCAAAGCTGTTAACTCCTTGTTTCAAGGTGAAAAATTTCCATTGCTCATCGATTCATCGAAGATCAAATCAATGTCGAAAGAAGCACGGAAATACCTTTCTGTGAACAATCGCTCAACTCACATTACGTCTTTCGCAGTTGTGGTAAAATCGTCATTGAGCACCATCATTGTGAATTTTTTCTTTCAACTTCAAAAGCCATCTGTGCCAGCAAAATTGTTTACAAACGAAAAAGATGCATTATCTTGGCTACAAAAACACAAGAACAATAAGAACTGAAATGAGCATTGACACGTCGAACAGCGAACAGTTATCCAATTTTAATGATCAAGTCAAGAACATTTTAGATTCCGTATTAGCCTTGGCGCAACTGAATTTTGAGCAGAAAGCTGATTTACGTGGAAACTGTGAGCAGTTAGACAGTTTATCGGCCGGAATCAACATGTTAGGTGAAGAATTGCGTTCGAAAATAGTGGAATTGAATGAGCGAGAAATGTTGATCAAAGAAGTGCATCATCGCGTCAAAAACAACCTGCAGATTGTATCGAGTATTCTCAATTTACAATCCAATGTGACAGATGACGAGCGCATTGCTTCAAAACTCAAAGATTGTCAAGAACGCATTGCTTCGATGGCTTTGGTACATGAACAGTTGTACAATTCCAATAACTTATCAGAACTTGAAATCAATGAATACTTTGGATCCCTGTGTTTGCGCATGCAAAATAGCTTTCATCAAGATAAGATAGATGTTCGATTCAATGGACTTGACACATCATTGTTTATCTCCTCAGATATCCTCATTCCAATTGGTTTAATTGCAAGTGAACTCATCATGAATTCATACAAACATGCGTTTCACCAAAAAGAAGCAGGGAAAATTCACGTTGAATTGAACAAAATAGATACGCAATTAACTGTCGCGTTTCATGACAACGGAATTGGATTCAACAGTCAAAAAGCAAATGAGCAAACAAGCTCATTAGGACTAGCACTAGTTCATTCCTTGACAGAACAAATCAATGGTTCCATTGAAGTAACTAGCAATTCAACAGGAACTTCCATTCAATTATTCTTGAAATTGTAACCCTACTTTTTTGTTAACTTCGACTTTAAATAGCTATACATAAGTGCTTGGTTAAATGCCGATTGCTCATTTGTAGAAGCAGCGCCATGTCCACCTTCAATTGTTTCATAATAGAAAATTGGATGTCCTTGCTCCATCATTCTTGCCGCCATTTTTCGGGCATGAGCAGGATGAACACGATCGTCTTTTGTGGAAGTTACAAACAATACTTCTGGATATTTTTTATCCTTGTGGACATTGTGATATGGTGAATATTTTTGAATGTAAGCCCATTCTTCCGGAATGTCTGGATTTCCATATTCACCCATCCAGCTCGCTCCTGCCAACATTTTGTTGAATCGTTTCATATCCAATAATGGCGCTCCAATAATCACAGCATTGAACAAATCTGGTCGCTGAGTTGCAACCACTCCTGCCATTAATCCACCATTGCTCCAGCCAAATGCTCCCATGTGTTGTTGAGACGTAATTTTCTTTGCAATCAATGACTCGCATACAGCATAAAAATCATCGTAGGCATTTTGACGTTTTTCTTTCATGGCCGCTTTGTGCCATTCTGGACCGAATTCTCCACCACCACGAATACTTGCAACAACATAAACACCGCCTTGTGCCAACCAACCAATTCCAGTTGTTGCATTGTAACCAGGTTTTTGAGAGATGTTAAATCCACCGTAAGCATACACTAAAGTTGGATTGGTTCCATCGTATTTGATATCCTTCGAATGAACAATGTAATATGGAATCATCGTTCCATCCTTTGATTTCGCTTCGTATTGATGCACAACCAAATTATCGGCATTGAACAATGCTTTTTGCTGCTGAACTATTTTCACATTCGGACCATCTGAATAATACAATGTCGATGGAGTGATGTAATTATTGTACTCAAAGAAATAACCAGTTTGATCTTTGTCGCTATCAACCAGAGAAATTCTACCAAATGGTTTCACATCCAACTTCGTTGATATCCATTCAGTGCCATTGAAATTATAGGAATGCAATTCGTTTTGAACATTCTGCAAGACATTCACGATCAAGCTATTCTTAGTAACCATCGTTCCGTCTATACTTGCTTTTGAATCAGGAGTTAGAATCAATTTAACATCTAACTTCCCTGTGTACAATAATCTGCGATTCACACTCACTAATGAACCAGAAGGATACGTGATTGAATCTATTTTCCAATCTGAATTCAAAGTCAAAATCAAAAAGTCTTTGTAATCTCCTTTCCAATCTGAATCATTTGGCAATTTTAATGGCGTCAACTGTCCATCATGCATCCACAAGGTTTCATGAGAATAAAAAGAATTCGATTTGCTCACATAGGCGAACAATTTTCCATTGATGTAACTCGATCCAGCCCATGCGCCCATGATTGTATCAGGATATTCAGCTATCGTTTTGGCATCTTTCAGCACTAAACCACGTTTCCATGACTTCACGATTCTCGGATAACCTGAAGTTGTCATTGTTCCAGCACCAAAATTGCGAGAAAGGATCAATTCATTTTTATTCAACCAAGCAACACTTCCTTTACTTGAAGGCAAGAAAAATCCATTTTGAACAAATGTTTTTGCAATAGGATCGAATTCACGTACTTCATTCTCATCCGTTCCACCGTCTGATAAACGAATCAAACAACGATCATATGTTGGCTCCAACCAAACAGCTCCGTGAAACACCCATTTCTTCCCTTCTGTCTTTGATAGCTCATCGATATCAAGCACCGTTTCCCACGTTGTTTTTCCCGCTAAATAATCTTCACGCAACATACGGCGCCAAATTCCACGTACGTGATTGTCGTCTTTCCAAAAATTGTAGAAGTAATTTCCAATTGTTGAAGGATAAACAATTTTGTCTTTATCGTTATAGGCTTTTAGAAAATCAGCTTTCAATGCTTCAAATCCTTCCACTTTACTCAACTTGTCGGCAGTGATTTTGTTTTGCGCATTGACCCATTCCATGGATTTTTCACTCTCCACTTCTTCCAACCAAATGTATGGATCTTCCTGTGCTACAGTTGTGGTTAATGTTACAATTGCAGCGATGAATGTTGCGTACTTTATCATGTTCGTTACTTTGATTTAATAAATTTAATGGTCTTCCCATCGATGGAAATGAAATAGATATTCGCTTCCAAATCATTCAATTCGATGATTGAATGTCCTACAATACCTGATTTCACCATGCGTCCATCCATTGAATAAATTTGATAGTTTGAATCATTTTCGACACCACTAACAAACAATTTTTCCGTTGCTGGATTAGGATAAACACCAATCGTTGTCGTTAATTCTTCCACTCCAACAGGTTGACAATTGATTTTTCCATTGATATCGTATTGAGAAACGAATTTCCAAATTTCCAACGATGCATCGATGTCATAATTGGTATTTCCAAGGTTGATTGCACTTCCTGGCCAAGTATGTCCTCCACCAATGATTTTGTAATGAACGACTTCTGTACAATTATCACCATTCAGGTATTCCACTTTTTCCACTGTACTTCCATCTGTTGTATTCGTGTTCGGAATTGGAGTAACGATCGCCGTGACATCACAATTGTTGTAATCTGACCAATGCGTTAAAACTGTCGGAATGGATACAGATATGCCCGCTTGACCATTGTAAGGCACTGTAGGATCTGATGTTCCATGAATTTGAATGACTGGCGTTGGATGTTCGGCATTGCAATTCGCTTCCGTTGCTGCAACCATTGAACCAGTCACAGAACCAATCGCTGCAATTCGATCACTCAAATTACATGCTAGATGAAAACTCATGAATCCACCATTCGACATACCGGTAGAATAAATGCGTGATTCATCTATAGTAAACTCACTTATGACTGAATCGAGCATGGCTGAAGTAAACGAAACGTCATCTACCGAACTTCCACCCCAACCAACATTGAAATGCGTGTTTTGAGAAGCATCCTCTGTACCTTCTGGCAAAACAATTAAAAATCCAGCTGTATCTGCAATCGCGCGAAAATCTCCGTAAAACAATTGTTGACTGGCATTACTTGTATATCCGTGAAAGTTCAGCAATATAGGAGCTGGAATTCCAGGCGTATAACTTGCAGGTTTATAGACAATGTAACTTCTTGTCACACCGCCATGAACGAAGGACCTAGAAAGAGTAACTTGAGAAAATGAATGCACTGGTAAAATAGCGAGTAGTAAAATGATGATTCTTTGTTTCATAGTTTTGATCTCATAAATTGAACGTGAAAAGTACAAAACTTCAGACGAACGGAGCTGATTCTTTTGATTAAAATAATCTACAATTGTTGAAAAACTCCTTTCAAGGCATCAACAAATATTATTACTTTTGAGAACCAATCCATAATTATGAGCAGTTACAAGCATAAAGTTGAAGAAAACTTTATAAAATACGCACAAATCGACACTGAAGCGGATCCAAATTCAGAAAGTTTTCCATCTTCCATGAAGCAAAAAGATTTAGCCAAAGTTTTGGTTGAAGAATTGAAAGCTTTGAAGCTAGAAACCGTTGAAATGGATGAATGGGGATATGTTTTCGCAACGATTCCAAACAATACGGATAATTCAGAAATTCCAACAATCTGTTTTTGTTCTCACATGGATACAGCGCCAGATTGCAGTGGTAAAAATGTGAAACCAATAGTTCATAGAAATTACGATGGTGAACCAATCACACTTCCAGATGATACATCTCAAGTGATTACAACGGACCGTCATCCTTATCTGAAGGAAAAAATTGGGGACGATCTCATTACTGCAAGCGGAACAACTTTGTTAGGAGCAGATGATAAAGCAGGAATTGCCATTATCATGGATTTGGTCAATTACCTTCAGACGCATCCTGAAGTGAAGCACGGTGAAATCAGAATTTTGTTCACTCCAGATGAAGAAGTTGGTAGAGGTGTTGATCATTTAGATATGAATAAAGTCAACGCTGATTACGGATACACTTTGGATGGTGGTGTTTTAGGTTCGATTGAAGACGAAACATTTTCAGCAGATGCAGTAAAAGTAACCTTTCATGGAGTGAGTGCACATCCAGGGTATGCCAAAGGGAAAATGGTCAATGCTTTGAAGTTGGTTGCCGACTACATTGCTGCGTTACCAAAAGACAGATGGTCGCCTGAAACAACATCTGGAAGAGAAGGATTTGTTCATCCAACAAGCATTGGCGGAGTAATGGAGAAAGCTTTTGTTTCGTTCATTATTCGTGATCACATTACTGATAAATTATCGAAATTCGAAGATGAATTAAAATCATTGGCTCAAATGATTGTTGAACCGCACAATGGAGCAACATTCGATTTCGAAGTGACAGAACAATACCGAAACATGAAAGAAGTATTGGAAAGTGTTCCTTTCGTGACCAATTACGCTATTCAAGCCATGGAAAAAGCGGGAGTTACTCCTCGTCCAACAATAATCCGTGGTGGAACAGATGGATCTCGACTTTCATTCATGGGATTGCCTTGTCCGAATATATTCACAGGAGAAATGGCCATTCATTCAAAACATGAATACGTGAGTGTTCAAGATATGGAGAAAGCGACAAAAACTTTAATTGAATTGGTTCAAATTTGGGTGAATCACGCATAGAAAGACATGGACCACAAGCTTGTTTTAAAAGATATTGCCGCTGGTAAGTTCGAGAAAATTTATTTCTTGCACGGAGAAGAAGCGTATTACATTGACATCATTACGAATGCCATTGTGAAGCATGCTATGGATGAATCTGAGCGCGATTTCAATCAAACAATCTTGTACGGAAAGGACGCAGAAATTCTTTCTTTGATTTCTGAAGCCAAAAGCTTTCCAATGATGGGAGCGCGACGCTTGGTTGTTTTAAAAGAAGCACAAGATTTTAAAGCAATCGACGAATTAGAGAAATACTTTGAACAACCTGTTGACTCAACAATTTTTGTTGTCAACTACAAATACAAAACATTCGATTCACGCAAGAAAGTGATGAAAACAGCAGCCAAAAATGGTTTAGTGTTTAAATCAGATAAATTGCGCGACTACCAAATTGTAGATTGGATCACGAAATATGTAAAGGACGTTGGTTATACAATTACTCCAAAAGCGGCCATGTTATTGGCTGAATTTTTGGGAACTGATTTGAGTAAAATCACCAATGAATTGGATAAATTGGAATTGTTGATTGAAAAAGGTACAACCATCAATGACATTCACGTTGAAGAAAACATTGGGATTTCAAAGGATTACAATGTATTTGAGTTGCAAAATGCCATTGCTGCGAGAGACGTTCCAAAAGCGTTTCGCATCGTTGACTATTTCGCACACAATCCAAAAGCTGTGAGTATTCAGCAAGCGATACCGTCATTGTTTAGCTTCTTTTCTCGTCTCATGGCCATTCATTTCATGAAGAACAAATCACGTGAGTCTGTGGCGGCACAATTGAAAGTTCATCCTTATGTTGCTGGAGAATTAACTGGAGCAACCAAAGTGTACAATCCGAAGAAATTAGCAGCCAACATTGCTGTACTGCATGAATATGACTTGAAGTCGAAAGGAATTGAAAACTCCTCCACATCGGAAGGAGAATTAATGAAAGAAATGATTTATCGATTAATGCACTGATGCGCTTATTTTACGATGCAACCATAGAATCTGGAGTTTCGACTCATACTTTATCGGAAGATGAATCAAAACATGCCTGCAAAGTTTTGCGCATGAAAAATGGTGACTCTTTAGCCTTGGTAAATGGAAAAGGATATTATTTCGAAAGTGAAATCATCGATGCACATCCTAAGCGCTGTGAAGTGAAAATCACGTTAGAAACAAAACAAGAAGAAGATAAAAAACAGATTCACATTGCCATTGCTCCGACAAAAATGAATGACCGCATGGAATGGTTCATGGAGAAAGCGACAGAATTGGGAATTACTGAAATCACTTTGTTGTTGACCAAAAATTCTGAGCGAAAAGCAGCAAAACTGGAACGTTTTGAAAAGATTTTAGTTTCGGCAATGAAGCAATCGAAACGCTTGTATTTACCTGTTTTAAATGATTTAATGACGTTTAGTGAATTCATCAATAAACATCCGAAAGGATTGATTGCAGAATGTTATGACGGTGAGAAATCAACAATAACAGAACGATTTGAACAACAGAATTGTCCGATACTAATTGGTCCAGAAGGCGATTTTACCTTGGAAGAAGTGGAAGAAGCGAAAAAAAGTGGTTACCTTTCAATATCGCTGGGCGAAAATCGTTTAAGAACAGAGACGGCGGGGTTATATGCGTGTATGCAAGCTCTCTTGAGGAATTGAGAATTGAGAATTGAGAATGAACAGTAAAATTTAAGAATTGAATGAAAAGTGTTTTCGGAATAATAGCCATTTTCTTGTTATCAACTCAATTTAGTTGGTCGCAAGGAACATATCAGCTAGCTGTTCTAAAATACAGCGGTGGTGGAGATTATTATGCCAACCCTTCTGCCCTTCCAAACTTGATTCAATTTTGCAATAACAATTTAAAAACGAATATCTCTAAAGATGTTCCTTACGTGGATGTCGCAAGTCAGGATTTGTTTTTATACCCTTTCATTCACATGACTGGACATGGAAACGTTGTGTTTTCTAGCTCCGAACTACAAAATTTACGTCGCTACTTGTTAGGCGGTGGATTTTTGCACATCGACGACAATTACGGAATGGATGAATTTATTCGAGTAGAAATTAAAAAGCTTTTCCCCAACAACGAATTGGTGGAATTACCATTCAATCACCCATTGTTCCATCAGAAATACGACTTCAATGGCTTACCAAAGATTCATGAACACGACGG